>UMHI01034589.1_pt1 | contig 9606 bp, 8 predicted proteins | sample 1965481 | NCBI WGS metagenome assembly UMHI01 (sample SAMEA4836093, study PRJEB28245) | human gut metagenome | biome: gut microbiome; material: fecal sample | place: Denmark | collected 2008 | reverse complement strand
CTTCAAGCCGCAATCACCAAGCTGTAATGGAAACCCCGTTTGCCGTAAGGCAGCGGGGTTTTCCGCATATGGAGCATGACTCAGGCATGTTCTAAAATGGGGGAATTAGGCGAAAGTTGTCAATTTATCGGTTCGGAATCCTTACTTTCGCGATGAATCATGACACAATGGCAGATAGTGTAGTGCGAAAGGAAGGCCGACAACGGTGAGCGAGGATCGACGAATGACGCGGCAGTGGACCGTCAAAGTTGACGGAAACAACGTGAAAACGCTTCATGACGGCGAAAGCGTGGAAATCGGGCGCAAACCGTTGCGCCCGCTGTCGGATGACGGGTTCGCTCGTCTCGACATCATGGATCCGGGCAAGTCCATGTCGAAAAGACATGCGGTCCTCTCCGTCGACAAGCAGGGCAATTGCTCCGTACGAGATCTGCATTCCACCAACGGCTCGTTCGTGGTGACGAATAACGGCCAACTGATGCGCCTGCCCGCAGGCGAGGACATCAAGCTGCCCATCGACTCGATGACCCTGCAGTTCGGCGACGTGCGTCTTACGCTCGAATCCGCATTCGAACACGATGACGAGGATGACGACGCCACCTCCGGTGTCTCGGATGATACAAGCCAGCCGGTTTCGAACCTGTTCGAATACGCGGTCTCCGACGAGGCTCCGCAGGAACCGGATGCAGCCGACATGTCCGTGGACGACATCCTCAATCTGCGTGCCGGCGAGCCGACGACGTTCTTCCACGCGCGCAATGTCACCGACCGTGCCGATGCTCTGCACCAGGCGGAACGTCAGACCTTCACGCCGGAGCATGCCGACAAGCCGGAACTCGAAGATGCATTCCCCTCGGTCTCCTTGGTTCAGGAAACCGTCGTGGCCGCGGACAAGCCCCGCGACCTGTTCGCCGACGCCGCAGCGCAGGCCGAGGCTGAAGCTGAGATCGAGGCCGATGTGGCCGATTCCGCTGATGCGGCTGCGACCGATGCCGATGTGGCTGCCGTCTCAACCGAGACAGCCGCTCGGCCCTTGGAAGCATCCCATGACGGTAACAAGAACAACCTGATTCCGGTGGACAAGCTGTTCAGCGCGCGCCCCAGCACGCCAATCGCCGTCGCTCTGCCCGACAGGAACGACACTGGCGATAACACCGGCAACGTTGACAAGGCTGACAATGCGGCTGACGCGTCCGCCCAGGAACAGACGCAGTCCGCCGAACAATCGCAGATGGCGGAACAGCCCACATCGGAAACTGCCGAACAGCAGTCGAAGCCGATGCACGCTACGCAGCCGCAGACGGAACAGCCGGGAACGGTGACCGCGGAAGACGACGACGAGCGGTTCCGCCCGCAAAACAGCCAATCGCAGCCCGCGCCGGACGAAACCGCCACATTCAAGCCGATCTTCGAACCGGGATCGGTATTCGACCGTGTGTCCAAAGGCGGCCTCGCCAAGCAGGAGCAGACCATCGAGGTCGATGGCCTGACCTCCGATGACGCCAAACGCACGGATGATTTCACAGTGCAGTTCCAGATGGCGCGTCATCCGGAACTGTTGCCGTTCCTCGCCATGAACCCATCCCTATACGATGACCTGTACGCGTGGTTGGGCGCATTGGGCAACCAAGACATCGATGCGGCTTTGGCACACAATCCGGGATATGAGGAATACCGCAAGGCAGTAGGGAAGTGAGTCGGTATATGAGCGAAAACGAAGAGACGGCCACCGCGTTGGACCGTATCCGCGGATGGCGTGAGGAGTATCGCCTTGGTCTGGCACCATCCCCGCTTGAGGATGTGACGCAACTGAGCGCCCAGCTTGACCTGACGCATGCGCACCCATCGGGCATCGCGCAGCTGTTCGCCAAAGGACACGTCACCTTGGACTCGTTGTTCCGAGACAACGGCATGCTGCGCGCCGCGGGCAGGCGTGTGGAACGCGTGCTCGACGACCGTGACGCGAAAAGCCGTGTCAGCGGCGTCGGCGAACTCTCCTTGGTGGTCGGCGTAGCCATTTGGAAAGGCAACCAGATGCCGGTGCTCATGTATCCGGTCGAAGTGCGCAAGGAAGGCCGCAACATCGAGAACGGCACCGTCATCGCGTTCACCGGACGAGTGCGTCTGAACGCGGCCTTCGCCGCCGTGATGCGTGAAAACAACGTGACATTGGACGAGACCAAGCTCTTCGATGGTTCGAATTACGAAAGCGGCACCCCCGAAACGTCCGCGGTGTTCGCGGCCATCACAGCGCGCGCGTCCAGCGTTTTCCCCGATTTCGAAATCGAACGTCACATCATCCTCGGCTGCTTCATGGACCCGTCCTCGCAGATGCTGGTGGAAAGTCGCCAGATCATCAACCAGCTGTCCCAAGGCCCGACAGGCAACACCGTCCTGGACGCGCTCGCCGGGAACAAGGAAGCCGCGGACGCGCTGAAAGACGCGCAGATTCCCGAATACAGTCCGTTCGACGCCGATCCCCATGGCGAATACGAGATTGGCGACGTTGACAACACCGTCCGATACGCGGCGCAGCTGGCCGCATCCGGGCATTCGATTTTCGTGGACAGCGCGATCAGCGGCAACACGGCCGAACAGGCCGCGGCAATCGCCTCCCGTTGCGTGATGGGCGGACACAGCGTGCTGTACGTGCCGTGCGTCACCGACCAAAAGCGCCGTTTCATGCAGACGATCGCGGCCAACGAGATGAGCGGCCAATTGCTGGACATCGCCGATGACGGCGCCAATGCGGCAATCGACCGTCAGCTGATAGCCGCAGTCGGTTTCCAATCCGGCGTCGCGACTTCGCGTTTCGACCAGATCTCCGACGAACTGGTGGGCGTACGCTCCCGCCTGGCCCGCTATCTGGGCGACCTGCATGGCGTCAGCCAGGAATGGGGCGTGTCCGCATACCAGACCATCCAGAACCTCGCACAAATCGCCGTCCTGCCCACGCATCCGACCACGCATGTGCGTCTGGCCAAGCAGTCCGCCCATTCCATCGCGGACAAGATGGAGGAATGGGCCCAGAAGCTGTATCGCGCGGGAGAACTCGGCGAATACACCATCGGCGCGCAGGACACCGCCTGGTACAAAGCCTCCCTGTATTCCGAAGAGGAAGCGGTCAGCGCATACCAGCGTGTGGTCGAGCTGCTGCGCAAGGTGCTGCCCGCCACCCGCAAACAGGTGTCCAGCACCGTGCAGACCTGCGGCTTCCCGATTCCCACCACCGCGCAGGAGTGGGGGCGCCAGGTCATGGTGCTCAAGAACCTGCGCCGCGTGCTCGACGTCTTCCAGCCGGAAATCTTCGAACGCGACATCGATTCCATGATCGAGGCCACCAAGCCCAAGGCCCAGCGCAAGGCCGAAGGCAGCTCCATGGGATTCTGGGAACGTCGCCGCCATATCAAGGAGGCCAAGTCGATGCTGCGCGTCGGCGCGCAGGTGGAGAACCTGCATGAGGCGCTGCTCGTGGTGGCCAAGCAGGCCGAACAGTGGCACATGTTCGTTCCTCACGGCGGATGGCCGGTGCTGCCCGCCAAACTCGACGACATCATCAACACGCAGGACCAGCTGACGAACGATATGACCGCGTTGAACGTGGCGCTCGCCACCACACCGCAGGGCGGCAATCTGGACACCGTCGACCTCAACCAGGTGGAAGAGCGTCTGAAGGCCCTGTATGACGACAAGCAGGCGTTGGATACGCTGCCGGAACGCGCCCGTCTGGAACGTGAGTTCCATTCGGCCGGTCTGGATGAGCTTGTGGCGGACCTGAGCAACCGCGGCGTGCCGAACGACGCCGTGGCCGGAGAACTGCAGCTGGCGTGGTGGACCACGGCTTTCGAAGACATCGTGAAGTCCTCCGCCATCATTTCCAACCAGGATGGCTCCGCCATGCAAAGCGCCGCCGACCGATTCACCCAGGTGGATGTCGAACACGTGCGTTCCATCGGACCGATGGTCGCCCAAGAGTCCGTACGCCGTCTGTGCGACATGCTTTTCTCCCGCACGCAGGAAGCCAATCTGCTGCATACCACGCTTGCCGGTTCCCGAAACGTGCCGTTGAACAGGCTGCGCAGGGAGCATCCGCAGATTTTGGCCGCGGCAAAGCCGATTCTGGTGGCAACGCCAGCCACGCTCGCTGCCATCACCGACCCGGCGCCGCTTGCCGATACCGTCATCATCGATACGGCCGCGCATATTCCGTCCATCGAGCTGCTCAGCATCATCGCCCGCGCGAAGCAGGTCGTGGTGATCGCGCACCGCAAGACCGTCACATCCGATGGCCTGCAGCGACTGATCGCACTGCTGCCAAGCGTGAAGATAACCGACAGGCCGGTTCGCCGTGCGCCGAAGCTCAACGCCTTCCTCGAATCGGAAGGATACGGCTCCGTGCCGTGCGATGTGGCGCGTGAAGGATACCAAGGCGAAGTCGCGTACCATTTCGTGCCGGACGCCAACGGTGTGCCGGTCATCAATTCCGGCCTGGTCGAATCAAGCCAGCAGGAGATCGACGAAGTGGTGAGCATCATCCGCAAGCGCGCGGCCGGTTTCACCATCGTTCCCGCATCGTATGTGCTTACCGTGGTGGCGCTCACGCACACGTTCCGTATCCGTCTGGGTGCCGAGCTCAAGTCGCTTGCCAACAAAGACAAGGCCATGGGCATGTTCCTGCGCCACGTGCGCATCGTGGACATCGTCGATGTGGCCGGCGCCCACGCCACCGACGCGATTCTTGCGATGTGCTACGCCAAGACCTCGCACGGCAGGCTGCTGCAGCAGTTCGGCGCGCTGGAATCCGACGGCGGCCGAGGCATGCTGCTGGACGCTTTGGCGGTACCGGACCGTCATCTCGACATCGTCTCGTCCTTCGCATCCGACGATATGGACGACGAGCGACTGCATCAGGATGGTCCGAAGGCGCTCAAAACCGTGCTGCGTTGGGCCGAACAGCTTGATGACAGCATGGTCCGCCCGGCGATCAAGGAGTCCGGAGAGAACGTGCTCTTCAACGATCTCGCCGAGAGGATCCGCGAACGCGGCTTGGACGTGGCCGTCGATTACGGTTTCGATGACGGACTCAAACTGCCGTTGGTGGTTGGTCTGAAAGGCGAGCCGTTCGCTTTGGCCGTGCTCACCGATGACGCGCAGTTCATGGGAATGCAATCCACCAGGGAACGCCATCGCGTGCTGCTGCAGGACATCGAATCGCTTGGCTGGTCGGTGATGACGGTATGGAGCGTCGGCGCGTTCGTGAACCCCGATAAGGAAGTCGACCGCATCGTGGCACGACTGGGAAGCCTGTACCGGGAGGAACGGTGAGCGCCGAGCATATCGAAAACGTCATGGAGCATGACGATTCGCAGACCCAGTCCGAGACGCACTCCACACCCAGTTATTCCGCCACGCGGCGGACCGCACGCAAGCATAAGCGCGTGGTCCGCCAAGGTACGGAACTGTTCGATGCCGATGGCGTCAAACTCGAACCTTCGGACGTGCTCACCAAGCGCCAACGCGAGGCGGATGACGACAAGCGCATCCTAAACGAGCTTCCGCCACATTGGGCGGTCTTCTCCGAACGCGGCCGCTGATACGTCCAGCCGGGTGCCAGCTATCGATTAGGATTATCAGCCATTAATTGATGGTGGCGATGACCGCACTGTATTCCTGAACCCGCAACACGACGGCCGCCTCATTGGGCGGCATGGCGAACACCGCGATGGTATTGCCTTGCGCATCCTTAGCCGGTTTGCCGGTCAGCAGCGCTTCGGCGCAGATCGTGCGTAACTGCGCATCCACACCACCGTCCGGCATATCATTAGCCATGCCGGACGGCGTTTCCGTACCGTTCGGCATATCCGCGACATTCGGTGTGCCGGACTGCATCTCAGCATCTGTCATGGTGGCGCTGGAAAGTGTCACCTTGTCTCCGGGAATCAAACCGCCGGCCACACTTGCCAAACGCACTTCGATACTCGTATGGCCCTGCGGCACAACGGGGGACGCACGGGCCATGCCCGACATAAGCACATCGTGCGCGCCGATGCCCACCTGTGCGATCAAGCCGACGGCGTCGTCAAGCGTATGGAAGGCGTTGCTCAGCGAGCCATCGCTCGGCGCCTCACGTAACTCCACGTCTTCGCGTGTGATGGCCGTGCCTTTGGCGACATTCCGCACCGCGACCACAATAGGCTGCGTGGCGATGGCTGCGCGTACGCATTGCAGCGTGGCGAATACCGTCAGGCCAGCGCACAATGCGGCGAGGAACCGATGCAGGCGTGCGTTGCTTCGTCTGGCTTCCAACGATGCGGCAGTCGAACCATGACGGTCTTGTTGCAGACGCGTCGTGCGCGCGGTCCGTCCTTCCGAAGCCGTCGATGTGCGCAAACTCGAATGTGGCCGGCGGTCCATCAAGGAATGAAAAAAGGTCATCATGCATGCATGATGACCTGATTGTTATGACCACGGCAAGCGGAATCCGGGGTTGTGGTCGGAGAATGGGAGTTATCCACAATCTTCGGCGTGTCGCGTTGGATTCCGCGCCTGTGGGTCACTTGGATTTGTCGGTGCGGTAGAAGCCGGACCCCTTGAACTCGATCGGCACCGCGGAATAAACCTTGCGGACCTGCTCCTCGCCGCATTCCGGGCATACGGTGATCGGATCGTCGGTGAACGACTGCTGCTCGGTGAAGTCGTAGTTGCAGTTCTTGCAACGGTAATGGTAAGTAGGCACGATATCCTCGCTTTACGCACAATCCCAAATTTCTTAACGGGACATATCCTAGTACGTTCCCTGAGACGGCCCCGCAACCGTCCTATCCTCGGACATCGGCATAACCATCCGGCGTGAGCACGCCGTCGACGGGAATATCATGCGGCTCATGCGGCACGGTCTCGTCGGTCGGCTCCCAAGGCCAGCAAACGGCGACCACGCGCGCGGTGCTGCTACGATGCTCCAAAGCGCGGTCGTACCAACCGCCGCCGCGCCCCAATCGGAAACCATGTTCGTCCACAGCGAACGCTGGCACAATGATCAGCTCGGCCGAAGTGAGAACTTCCGGTCCTTCCGCTGCGTTTTCCGGCTCCTGCGGGCGATGTGTGTTGATGGAACCATCAGCATTGCGCTGGTCGCGCAGATCGTCAAGACCGTTCAGCTCACTCCAGCCGACTTCCATGCCAGCACCCAGACGCGGCACCAAAACACGGCAATCCGTGTCGAACATCGCTTCGAGCAACGGCATCATCGATATTTCACTGCCCATCGAGGCGAAGGCCGCGACGGTTGATCGCGGTCGAATCAACGACGCTTCCAATGCGTGTTCGGCAAGCAGTCGTCCCGCTTCGCGCCGCTGGTCGGCGGACGTCCGCTTTCGTCGTTCGATCGCAGCCGCGCGCCAATGCCGTTTCAGCTCGCGTTGTTGCTCATACATGTCCATATCGTTCGTTGTACCACGGTTCGATTGCGTGGAAAACGGAACATGGGGTATGGGTGGGGCACAATGGAAGGGTGACGATTTTGCAATCCTTGAGCGACATGATGCGTCGTCCGGGGAATAATTCCTTTGAAATGCCGGAATTCATCCAATCGCATAGCATGCGCGTCCCGGTGAGTCTGCGCCCGTTGACGGGTGCCGACTATGACGAGTGGAACGAGGTTCGCTGGCGCAACGATGCCTGGCTCAAGCCGTGGGAATCCGGCGATCCGCTGCACGGCGCCCCCATCACCTACAAGGAATGGATGAAACAACTGCGGCGCAACGAACGGGCCGGTACCGGTGCCGTGTTCGCCATCGAACAGCATGGCCGTATCGTCGGGCAGATCTCGTTGGGCGCGATCTGCTACGGCGCGATGCGTTCCGGCGTGGTCGGCTATTGGGTGGACGAGCGTTGCGCCGGGCGTGGCTACGCGCCGATGGCGGTGGCGCTGTTGGCGGATTGGGCCATGTTCGACCCGACTGGACCTCGACTGCATCGCATGGAAATCGACATTTTGCCGGAAAACAAGCGGTCCCGTGCCGTCGCACGCAAGGTCGGAGCAACGTTGGAGGGGGTGCGGCGCGCGTATATGTACGTCAACGGCCAATGGCGCGATCATGAAAGCTACGTATTGATGGCCGAGGACGCGCCAAACGGTTTCACCGCGCGTCTGATGACAGGGAATTCACCCTCCTGATTCGACACGCCGGGGAGGACTCGCCTCGAATGTCGGAATGTCACCTATTCTTATGACATATGGGTTATGAATCGTTAAGCACGGTGGTCGTGCTTGCGATCGTTGTCATCCTGATGCTCATTTGGTTGCCCAGACGGACGATTAAAGGCATGAAGAGGGTGATCGAACATCGCGAGGACCGCTTTTCACCGTCGTTGCATCTGGTGGATGCCGACAGCGGAACGCGATTTTCCGATGAGACCGTCGCGGCAGCGAAAGGGGTACTGATGCAGTCCACAGAGGCGCACAAAGGCGCAACATCCGAAGAACGGATCGCGGAAATTCGCGCCCTTCGTCACGCCGCGGTCCGCAGGAGGCGCGCCATCGCCGTCTCATTGCTGACAATCACGGTCGTTGTGCTGGTCTGTGCGTTCGCACTGCACTTCAGTCCGCTGTTCGCGCTCATTCCGGCCGCGTTGCTGGCCGCGGTGCTCGCGTTGGGTGTGCGTGCGTCCAAGCAGGCCGTGGCGTGGGAGCGGAAGGTCGCCAGATACCATGCCAAGGTGAAGAAGCGTGCCGCCGCCGAACGCAAACGTGCGCAGGCGGAGCAGGCGGAACGTGCCAGACTGCGCGCGCAGGAGCTGGCCGAGGCCCGCAAGGTCGCCGACGAGCAGTTGAAGACCGATGTCGTTCCCGAGGGGGAGATTCGCCAGGCGATCGCCCGCGGCAAGGCCGATCGGGACGCCGCGGTGAAACGGCGCAAGGAAGAGATGTCTTCCAAGGAAGAGACGCAGACTGCCGAGAAGGCCGTCGACCAGACAACCGAACGTGCGGATGCCGCGCCCGCTGACGTCAAGGAAGTGGGACTGTCCATCCACGATGAGCGAGACAATATGGCCGAAGAAGCCAAAACCGTTGCCGTCAAGTCCACGCAGGACTTGATTTCCTTCTCGTTGGGTGCGCCTCGCGACGGTGCCGACGTTGAGGTGGATGCTCCGGAAAGCATGGAGATCAAGTCCACCAAACAAGTGGCCAAGGCCGTGCCCGTCGAAACGCCTTCCGACGAGGCTGAGCCGTTGATTCCGCCAAGCGACGCAATGGGCAGCATGGATGCCGATGAGGCCGCCGCCCGCGTGGATGAGGGCGTGCACCTCAGAGAGGTCGACGTTCCGGGATTCCACGATGCCGAAGTACGTGCCGATGTGGAGGCTCCGGATGTGACTTCGGACTCCCTAGGCACCGGCCTGGAGGCCATTCTGGCCCGTCGTAGCGCCTGACGAAACGCTTGAACCGTTTTTTACAAAGCCTGGAACCGCATGGTTTCAGGCTTTTTTGATAATTTCTCTCAGAGCGTTAGCACTCGAGTTGGCAGAGTGCTAATAATCGCGCTAGGATAAGTCACAGCGCGAAAGGACGACGCCGTAAGTGATCGTCAGCCTCTTGCTAGCGGG
>UMHI01064322.1_pt1 | contig 9628 bp, 8 predicted proteins | sample 1965481 | NCBI WGS metagenome assembly UMHI01 (sample SAMEA4836093, study PRJEB28245) | human gut metagenome | biome: gut microbiome; material: fecal sample | place: Denmark | collected 2008 | reverse complement strand
TTTTGCACCCCTGAAGGCGGCCCCGGCGGCTAAGGAAATAGTGTCAGGGCGCAAAAAGCTCATAATTTGTTAATATCCCCTTGACAATTACTTACGGGGGGGGGTATAATACAGTCAAGGTATCAGAAATACCTTAATTTTGAATCGTAACTCAATGTACATGAGGAGGCTGACTACTATGATTTCTCGTCGCGACTTTCTGAAGGGCGCAGGTGTTGCTGCCCTGGCTGTTGCTGCTACCGGTGTTCTGGCTGGCTGCTCCGACGCTGCTACCAATACCATTCCCACTCCTACTCCCGCTCCGGCTCCGGATCCCGCTCCCGCTGTTCAGACTGCTACTCTGGCCGACGGTGTCGTTCTGACCATTGAGAGCACCGCTCGTGAGAACGTCCTGCCCAACAGCACCACTGGCACGCAGTACCTGGGCGTGAAGATCAAGCTGGCTAACGACAGCAAGGAGAATGTCAAACTGAACTGGAAGAACTTCAAGTGCAACGCCAGCGGCAAATGGGAGTTCGCCATGAACGCTGAGAAGCTGGGCAGCACCCGCAAGAAGTGGCTGGAGGAAAAGCTGGATGCTCCTTACATCGGCTACTACGGCAAGGGTGAGGACTTCGGAGGTGCCGATGATAGCATGGGCGTTGATGCAAACATCAATAGTTTCGGCGCAGCCGGCACCACTCTGGAAGCTGGCCTGCTGTTCACGACCACTACCGAGACCAAGACCTGCGATCTGTACGTTACCTACGGCTCTAAGGTCTTCAAGTTCACTCTGGACATCTGATCTGACGAAACGCTGCCGTTAAGGGCGTGACGTATTCAGACATAGTGCGTCCCGCCTGACAGCTTTCCAGTGCGCTCGCAAGCGCGCGCCCGCCGCAGGGATCGGGCCCTCAAGAATCCCTTGTATTAAGCTGCCGCACATTTTTGTGCGGCAGCTTTTTTGCTGCGGAAAGCACTTGCGATCCGGCTGCAAAAAGGGTATCATGGAGAAAAACGGCTCGAAAGGGGAGACCACCGCATGAAACACACAAGGATGATCCTGACGGCACTTATGGCGGCGGCACTGGCGCTGGCTGTGCTGGCCGGATGCAGCAGCGTGCTGGCTGGAACGGTGCACGAGGATACGGAGCAGGCTGCGGCCCTGATGAAGGAGATCGATCCCGGTCTTGCCTACAGCACAGAGCTGGAAGCTGCGGCCAGCCGTCTGGCAGAATGGCTGGTGGAAGAACCCGGACAGCTGGGCACCCAGTCCGGGCTGCTTGCCCGCAAGGTGGAGCTGACAGCGGACTCCGGCAACATGACGGATACGAACCTGAATGATTTTATCGATCATTCCAGCATATCCTCCAACATCTGGGTCAATATCCCCAGCAGCGTGACCATCGGCCTTGTGCTGGATAACCAGAGCCGGGCCTTTACCGGCTACCTGTATGCTCCGCCGCTGAGCGAGGCGGGCAGCGCACTGCGCAGCTATGCGGTAGGCTGCAGCCGGATGGGCGCTGTGTTCATCCAGTACGGCGGCGAGACTTACGTAGTGGCTATGTTTGCCTAAAAACCGAAAAAACGGTGTTTCCCTGCTGAGAACGGTGCGTTTTCAGCAGGGATTTTTTGTGTCTGGTATGTGCACAAAAAAACAGGTTGAAAGTACGACTTATGTACAAAAAATGAAAATACGCAGGTGAAATCTCTTCATCTGTTCCCCTGAAAAACACAAAAAACTCATGTTTTCATGAAACTGTATTTTCCGGGAATACACAACATCTTCAAAACTGCACAAAAACAAAAACAAAATTTTTGCTGACCATTGGTCAAAGCACAGAAAAACGGCCGGAAGCCTTTCTTTTTCAGGCGGAACAGCGTATAATGCGGATATCGCACAAAGGTGTGCAGCGCTCCGGAGGAGGAGCAAAAAACCTTTGTGCATTTTTCACCATTCAATGCTTTACTTCAATAAAGCATTGAGGTAAGAGAGAGGGAAAAAATATGAAATTCGATCGTCGTATTTCTCGCCGCAGCTTCCTGGCTGCTGCAGGCGTATCGGCTGCTGCACTGGCTCTGACTGCCTGCGGCGGCTCTTCCAGCACCGCTGCTTCCGGCTCCACCGCTGCTTCTGGTGCAGCCGCCTCTGCTGAGGGCGGTGTGCTGAACGTCATGCTGGAGACCGAAGTCCAGTCTCTGGACCCCCAGCTGGCTACCGACGGCACCTCCTTTGAGGTCATCGCCAACTACACCGACGGCCTGATGCAGATGGATGCGAACGGTGCAGCCGTGGAGGCTCTGGCAGAGAGCTATGAGCTGAGCGAGGACGGCAAGACCTACACCTTCCACCTGAAGGATGCAAAGTGGTCCAATGGCGATGCCGTTACCGCAGCCGACTTCGTGTTTGGCTGGCAGCGTGCTGTTGACCCCGCAAACGCATCTGAGTATGCCTACATGCTGAGCGATATCGGTCAGGTGGTCAACGCCGCCGAGATCATTGCAGGCAGCAAGCCCGTCACCGATCTGGGCATCACCGCTGTGGACGACAAGACCCTGAAGGTGGAGCTGAACGTTCCGGTCAGCTACTTCCTGAGCCTGATGTATTTCCCCACCTTCTACCCCATGAACCAGAAGTTCTTTGAGAGCTGCGGCGATACCTACGGCACCAGCGCAGACACCGTGCTGTCCAACGGTGCATTCGTGCTGACCAGCTATGAGCCGGCCGCCACCGCTTTTGAGCTGGTGAAGAACGCCGACTACTACGATGCTGACCGCATTGCTCTGGACGGCCTGAACTATCAGGTCATCAAGGACAGCCAGCAGGCTCTGATGAGCTATCAGAACGGCGATCTGGACATCACCCTGCTGAACGGTGAGCAGGTCGAGCAGGTCAAGGACGACCCCGAGTTCACCAGCGTGGGTGCCGGCTACCTGTGGTACATCAGCCCCAACATGGACGCTGTGCCGGAGCTGGCAAACCTGAACCTGCGCCGTGCCATCACCTTTGCACTGGATCGTGATTCCATCACCAATGACGTGCTGAAGGACGGCTCTTCTCCCGCCTACACCGCAGTGCCCGCACAGTTCGCCACCGGCCCGGACGGCAGCGATTTCAGCGCCGACCAGACCAAGTTTGCAGAGTTCTGCGCATACGATCCCGACAAGGCTGCAGAGTACTACGAGCAGGCCAAGGCTGAGCTGGGCAAGGATTCCTTCTCCTTCACCATGGTCGTGGATGCCGACGATGCTCCCCAGAAGGTCGCTCAGGTCGTTCAGGAGCAGCTGCAGACCACTCTGCCCGGCTTTACTCTGGAGCTGAAGGTGGAGCCCAAGAAGCAGCGCGTGCAGGATATGCAGGACGGCAACTTTGAGATCGGCCTGACCCGCTGGGGCCCCGACTACGCCGATCCCATGACCTATCTGGGCATGTGGGTCACCGGCAACTCCAACAACTACGGTCTGTGGAGCGACGCTGACTACGATGCCGTCATCGCAGAGTGCACCACCGGCGATCTGTGCACCGATCCCGAGGGCCGCTGGGAAGCCATGTATGACGCTGAGTCCATCGTGCTGGAGCAGGCCGCCATCTTCCCGCTGTATGGTCAGTGCAACGCCGAGATGATCTCTTCTGCCGTGACCGGCGTGGACTTCCACCCGGTTGCTCTGAACCGCGTCTTCAAGGACGCAAAGAAGAGCGTCTGATCCTGATCGAGAACTGAAATGCCGCACAGTGGCAGCGTGATTGCCGCTGTGCGACTTTTTGGCTTTTGCACTGTCCGCGTCCGGCGCACGGATGACCGCGGCAGAAAAAGCCGCCCTGTCTTGAGCAGGGAGAAGAAGAAACTTTAAGGGGGTCTACCCAACGTGAAAAAATACACGCTCAAGCGTATCATCACTTCGTTGTTTACGCTGCTGGCCATCCTGCTGGTGTTGTTCATCCTCATGCAGCTGATGCCCGGTTCGCCCTTCAACGATGAAAAGCTGACACCGGAAATGCGCGCATCCCTGTACGCAAAGTACGGTCTGGATCAGCCCATCTATGTGCAGTTCTTCCGCTATGTGACCAACATGCTGCGCGGTGACTTCGGTGTAAGCTACAATATCTCCAAGAACACGCCCATCTCCCAGCTGATCCAGTCCCGTCTGCCCATTTCCATCCGTGTGGGCGGCATGGCTGTCACACTGGGTGCCATCGTGGGCCTTGTGCTCGGCATCATTGCAGCCCTCAAGCGGGACACCATCTTCGACACTCTGGCCACCATCATCTCGGTCATCGGCGTGTCGGTGCCGTCTTACGTGATCGCACTGGCCCTGAGCTATACCTTTGGCTTCAAGCTCAAGTGGTTCCCCATGCTGTTCTCCGCAAAGGATGTGTTCGGCTCCAGTGTGCTGCCCAGCATCTCGCTGTCCATGTTCACCATGGCTTCCATTGCCCGCTTTACCCGCAGTGAAATGATCGAAGTTCTGGACTCCGATTATATGCTGCTGGCCGAGAGCAAGGGCATTTCCGGCCCGGCGCTGATCTTCCGCCACGCGCTGCGCAACGCGCTGATCCCCATTATCACTGTGCTGGCCCCGCTGATCGTGGACCTGATGACCGGCTCGCTGGTGGTGGAGAAGATCTTCGCCATTCCCGGCGTGGGCAGCCTGCTGGTGACGGCTATCCAGTCCAACGACTACAATGTGGTCATCAGCCTGAGCTTCATCTACAGTGCCATGTACATTGGCATCATGCTGGTCGTTGACCTGCTGTACGGCATCATCGACCCGCGCATCCGCTTGGCAAAGGGGGACGACTGATATGGCAGAAAAAGCGATTCACCTGGGCGGCGAAGCCACGGCCGATGCCATCGTCAGCGCAGTGGATACCATGTATTCCGAGCACACCTTCAACGAGAAGGACTTTGTGCTCAAGCATAACGACGCAGAGATCGCAATGGACTCGAACTTTGCCGCACAGAGCTTCTGGAAGGATGTGCGGGTGCGCTTCTTCCGCAAAAAGAGCGCGGTGCTCGGCCTGATCCTCGTTGTTTTTATCGTGCTGCTGGCGGCATTTGGCCCCGGCATGAACGAGTATACCTACTCCGGTCAGGAGCTGAGCCAGAAAAACTTTGCGCCCCGCGTGCAGGTGCTGGAAAACTTCGGCATCTTCAACGGTGACGAGAAAATGAGCACCACCACCGGTTCCAAGACGGTCAATGCCTATGTGGAAAAGGGCAAGGAGGATGTCTACTACTGGTTCGGCAGCGACACCTATGGCCGCGATATCTGGACCCGTACCTGGGAGGGTGCCCGCGTGTCCCTGATCATCGCGGTTGCCGCCGCCATCATCGATATGGTCATCGGCATGAGCTACGGCCTGATCTCCGGCTACTTTGGCGGCAAGGTGGATATGATGATGCAGCGTTTTCTGGAAGTTGCCAACGGCATCCCCCGTCTGGTGATCGTCACGCTGCTTCTGCTGGTGCTCAAGCCCGGCATGATCACCATTATCTTTGCTCTGATGCTCACCGAGTGGGTGGGCATGAGCCGCATTGCCCGCGCTGAGATGCTCAAGCTGAAGGATCAGGAGTTCGTGCTGGCTTCCCGCACGCTGGGCGCAGGCAGCTTCTTCATCATCTTCAAGGAAGTGCTGCCCAACATCATCGGACCCATCATCACGCAGGTCATGTTCAGCATCCCCACCGCAATTTTCACCGAGGCATTCCTGTCCTTTGTGGGTCTGGGCATCCCGGTGCCGCAGTGCTCGCTGGGTTCTCTGATCAGCGAGCTGTACAACAGCTTTACCACCCATCCCTATCAGATCATCCCGCCGATGGTGGTCATGAGCCTGCTGATGATGAGCTTCAACCTCGTGGCCGACGGCCTGCGCGAGGCTCTGGACCCCAAGATGAAGAGTATGTAAGGAGGAACACCCCATGCCTGAAAAGAAAAAAGAACAGGTCTTGTCGGTGCGAGACCTTGATATCACCTTTAAGACCACCGCAGGCCCGGTGCACGCCATCCGCGGCGTAAACATCGACCTGTACAAGGGCGAAACGGTGGCGCTGGTGGGCGAATCCGGCTCCGGCAAGTCCGTTACCATGAAGGCCGCCATGGGCATTCTGGCACAGAACGCCATCGTGAACAGCGGCTCCATCCAGTTCAGCTACCATCACGCCGACGGCAGCCCCGAGACGGTGGACCTGCTGCAGAAGGACAAAAAGTGGATCCGCCGCCACATCAACGGCAAGCGCATCGCCATGGTGTTCCAGGACCCCATGACCAGCCTTGACCCCACCATGCCCATCGGCAAGCAGATCATGGAGGGCATGCTGTGGCACTACAAGATGCCCAAGGATGCCGCCTACAAAAAGGCTGTGCAGCTGCTGGAAGAGGTGGGCATCACCGATGCCGAAAAGCGCATGAAGAGCTACCCGCACCAGCTGTCCGGCGGTATGCGCCAGCGTGTGGTCATTGCCATTGCACTGGCCTGCGACCCCGACCTGCTGATCTGTGACGAGCCCACCACGGCACTGGATGTGACCATTCAGGCCAAGATTCTGGAGCTGATCCGCAGCATCCAGCGTGAGCGCGGCATCTCGGTCATTTACATCACCCACGATCTGGGCGTTGTGGCAAAGGTGGCCGATTATGTGGACGTGATGTACGCAGGCAAGATCGTAGAGACCGGCACCATCGACGAGATCTTCTACGAGCCGCGCCACCCCTACACATGGGGCCTGCTTTCCGCCATGCCCGATCTGGACACCGCAGACGACCGTCTGTACACCATTCCGGGTTCGCCGCCGAACCTGCTGCATGAGAAGCAGGGCGATGCCTTTGCGCCGCGCAACCATTATGCCCTGAACATCGACGACGAAGTGGACCCGCCCATGTTCAAGATCAGCGACACCCACTATGCAGCTACATGGCTGCTGGACCCCCGCGCACCCAAGGTGGACATGCCGCCTGAGCTTGCTCAGCGCATTGCCCGCATGCGTGCCGAGGCAGAAAAGATCAAGGAGGCGGAATAAATGGCAGGACAGAATGCTGCTCCGCTGCTGAAGGTCGAGGGCCTGAAGCAGTATTTCCGCGTGAGCAAGAGCTATACCGTCAAGGCTGTGGACAATGTCAGCTTTGAGATCTATCCCGGCGAGACCTATGGTCTGGTGGGCGAGTCCGGTTCCGGCAAGTCTACCATCGGCCGCAGCGTCATCCGCCTGTATGACCCCACTGCCGGCAAGATCACCTTTGACGGGCAGGATATCAGCGGAAAGCTGAACCACAGCCAGAACAACACCCTGCGCACCCAGATGCAGATGATCTTTCAGGACCCCATGGCGTCCCTGAACCCCCGCAAAAAGGTGGAGGATATCATCGGCGAGGGTCTGGACATCCACCACATGTACAAGACCCGCGAAGAGCGCCGCGAAAAGGTGGAGAAAATTCTGGCCAAGGTGGGCCTTGCGCCCGAACATGCTGAGCGCTATCCCCACCAGTTCTCCGGCGGCCAGCGCCAGCGCGTGGGCATTGCCCGCGCCCTCATCATGAACCCCAAGCTCATCATCGCAGATGAGTGCATCTCGGCGCTGGACGTGTCCATTCAGGCGCAGGTGGTCAACCTGATGAAGGATATCCAGCAGGAGACCGGCACGGCCTACCTGTTCATTGCGCATGACCTTTCCATGGTCAAGTACATCTCGGACCGCATCGGCGTGCTGCATCTGGGCCACCTGCTGGAGACGGGTACGACCGAAGAGATCTTCGAGAATCCCATCCACCCCTACACCCGTAGCCTGCTGTCGGCCATCCCGCTGCCGAACCCGGTGGTGGAAAAACGCCGTGTGGCTGAGACCTACGACTACGCATCTTCCGGCATCGACTACAATAAGGGCACCGATCACCATGTGAGCGGCAGCCACTATGTCAAGTGCACCGACGAAGAGTTTGCAAAATGGTGTAAATGATAGTAAACAAAGAAGGAGCGTTCCCGCGTGGAAACGCTCCTTCTTTGTTTTATTATAATTACGCAGAAAGGAATGGAATGCAGGAGATTCAGCAGTTATCGTAGCGGGCAAGGTTGCGGTTGCGGCGTTCGATAAAGTAGTACAGGGCTTTGCTCCGGCTGAAAAAGGCAAAGCGCATTTTATTGTAGAAGGACAAAATAGAACGGCTCTTTTGGTAGGCATGGCGGATGAGCTGATCCGATTCAGGGTCTAAGGCAGAACGATAGAGGATCGGGTAATCATTCAGGGCCATATCCACAAAATAGGCATCGTTTTCCAGCATGTCGGGGTACCGCTTTTCAAGAAACAGATAACGCTCTGTGACCATCGCAAGCCTGTCCTGAAAGAACTTTATACAGTCTGTATGGAGAGTGCTGCCATCGCGCTGATAATAGTAATACAGGGGTTCGTCCGAGTACACGATCTGCCCTGCGTCGAACAGGATCTTGTATGCAATGCCAAGATCTTCCATAACGCGACCGACCGGAAACCGGATGGTGTCAAACAGTTCCCGTTTGCATAATTTATTCCATGCATAACATGCGTAGGTATCCTCCGTAAAAAGCTCCCGGATGGCATCAGCACCTTGAAAGAGCGTAACGTTTCGGGAAGAAAGCGGAGCAGGGACCTCCGGCGCGTCAGCATAGACGAGTTTCCAATGGACGGCAGAAATATCAGTGTGGTACTCATGGAGCAGATCATAAAGGGTCTCGATGAAATTTTCTGCAATGTAATCATCGCTGTCAACAAAGGAGATGTACGCACCGGATGCCGCATCCAGTCCCACATTCCGGGCATCGGATAGGCCACCGTTTTTCTTATGGATGACCCTGATGCGTGCGTCCCGCTGTGCCCATGCATCACAGAGTGCAGGGCAGTTATCGGGAGAACCATCATCGACCAGGATCACCTCAAGGTTCGGATATGTCTGGGCCAGAATGCTGGCGACACATCGGTCCAGATAGGGTTCTACTTTATATACCGGAACAATGACGGACACGAGTTCGTTATTTGTATTCTGCATGATATCCTCCTCCAAGCTGGTTTAATCATATCATGGGAGCAGGGATTCCGCAATGAGAACTTTATAAGTTTTGGGTTCAAGTCTTGGCGGCCCTCAGAACGGCATCCGACACCTTTTGACATTCCTATGCGCTGGGACCCGCAGGCTAAGTAAAGCCCCACCGGGGCTTTACTTGCGTCGCTTCGCGTCGCCGCCTTGTTCAAGTCCTGACTGGCAACAAAAAAGAGCACCCCGATGGGTGCTCTTTTTTGTTATGGGCCAGCCAGGACTTGAACCCGGGACCAAGCGGTTATGAGAACGTCGCTAATTTTGAAATCCCGTTTTTCTTGTGAAATTTTATGGCTATTTGATAATTCCATAAAAGTGCCTTTGTGTACTTTGACGTAACTTTTGGTATCTTTTTGTCTCTAAAACGGCTCTTTGTAGGTGAAACGGTAGGTGAAAATTTTCACCTACGAAACTCGACACTTACTGTTACCATTTTGGCTTTACATGGCTCACTTTCTAAAATTGAAGGTGAGCTTTTTCTTTTACAGAAATCGGGAAGGAGGTTTTCTACTCCTCTGCTGCGGACCCCCTCTATCTGTCCGCAGCAGAACAACAAAATGCAAAAAGCCCAGAGCGATACCGCTCC
>UMHI01059536.1_pt1 | contig 9690 bp, 9 predicted proteins | sample 1965481 | NCBI WGS metagenome assembly UMHI01 (sample SAMEA4836093, study PRJEB28245) | human gut metagenome | biome: gut microbiome; material: fecal sample | place: Denmark | collected 2008 | reverse complement strand
GTATTTGGTATCTAATGAAGGTAAAGTATACTCTGTGAAAACACCTGGTGGCAGGGGTATATTGGATTACAATCATCCACATGAATTAATACCAAGGGAAAGGAATAAAGGTAGATATACAGTATATTTTAGGAGGGGTGGCAAAAAATATGCTTTTTCAGTATCTAGATTAGTATGGTCTGTATTTAATAATACCGAGATACCCAATGATATGGTAATAGACCATATTAACTGTGATCCCAGTGATAATAGGCCAGAAAATCTACAGTGTATAACACAAAGAGAGAACATATTAAGAGCATATAAGTATACAAGGTCAATATATACTAATGGTAATATAAATGGACAGTGTAAGATAGGTACTAAAGAGGTAGGAGAAATATTAAAGATGTATAAGGATGGATATACTCAATCAGAAATATTACATAAGTTTAATATTTCCCAAAAGCAGGTATCTGGTATAATATTAGGTCAAAGAAGGAAAGAGATATACTTAACTCGTATAGTATCGATGGAGTATATTGGTGTTAGAACAATATACGATTTATCAGTGAATAATAAACATAGCTATATTACTCGTTCTAACTTCATCAATAGCAATACGACATCTGGGAGATTATCATCACAAGAACCAAATCTTCAACAGATACCCAAGACTTCAGTAGACCCAAATATAAAGAAGCAATTAGTAGCCCCAGATGGTAAATTGTACATGGCCCTTGACTATTCTCAGGCAGAGTTAAGAATCATGGCTCATCTGTCTGGGGATGAAACATATCTTGAGGCTTTTGCAAAAGGTCAGGATCCTCACCTTGCTATTGCAGCAAAGAAGTATGGGGTATCATATGAGGAAGCATATAAAGCTTACAGTGATGAACAACACCCAGATCATAATCTTTGGAAGAACCGAAGAAAGCAGGCAAAACAGATTTGCTTCGGTATTATCTATGGTATTCAGAAGAAACTGCTTGCAGTTAAATTGTCAGATCCAAAAGCTGGTATTATTGTAACACCAGATGAAGCTCAGCAGCAGTTAAATGAATTCTTCTATGAACATCCTAAGATTAAAAAGTTCATGATTCATCAAGAAAAGGTATTGATTAAGCATGGGTATATAAAATCTTTGTTCGGAAGAAAGAGAAGGTTACCTCAGGTATATTCCGATAATGAACAAGAAGCAGCATACGCAGTACGATTATCTGTTAATATGCCATGTCAATCAGCAGCATCTGATATGAACTTATTTGCTTCAGTATTAAACTATTGGAAAATGAGACAAGGTAAGTTGCCATTTATGCAAGAGACTTGTAATGTTCACGATGCTACCTACTATTTGGTGAGGCCAGAATATATAAATACATGGGTAGTACATGAAATATGGGAAACTTGTCGTAACCCTAATACAAAAGAATATTTTAACTTTCAGATAGACGACGTCAATATGAGCATGGATTTTGTTATAGGACGTTCAATGGCAGAGGAATTACCATTTATACCCGGTTATGATTATAGGAAAATGCTTAAACCAGATTTTAATCCAGATGAGTACTTAGAAGAACATCGTAAGTACAGAGGTATTGAAATAGAAGATTACCCTAAGTTGTATCCAGAAGAGATAGCTAGGAATAAAATGGAATTTGAGAAAAGGATATATGAAAGGTAATATACCATACTCTGATTGTTATCATGTTACAAGAAGTGGTGATGTATACTCCAAGTATAAAGACAAAGTTACTTGGAGGAAAATGGCTAAGAGAAAGAAGAATAATGGTTACATTATAGTAAGCTTAAGAAATAACGATGGGGTTAAGTATACATTTAACATACATAGGTTAGTAGCTGAAACTTATATACCTAACCCAGATAATAAGCCATGTGTAGGTCATAAAGACAATAATAGGGAAAACAATACAGTAGAAAACTTATACTGGTGTACTCATAAAGAAAATACTAAACAATGTATAGATGATGGTAGATTTAATATACCAAGCCAAAAGTTAAATGATGAGTCTATAAATAGTATGATAGAAGATTATGAAAGTGGTATGAGTAACATACAGATAAAGGCCAAATACAAAATAAGTATTATGACCATGTATAAATACTTCAACGAAAGAGGTGTTATATGGAAAAAAGTCAAAAGGTAGTACGGTTATCCCAGATTAAGAAAAATACCTTGAAGATACTTTTTCAAGGGAAGACCTATGAGATTGATTTAGATCAGGAGCTCATGATTGATGAGAACTTGGTTAATCAGTCTTTAAGAAAGAGCCCTTCTAATTATGCTTTACTTGTAATGGTTAGGGATAGGCTTATCTATAAAAGGGATAAGCTTGAAAAAGCCAAAGATCAAGCATATAGCAAGGCATGGCTTTATTATAAGGAGTCAGGTAATGTAAATAATGAGGCAGCTTCACATAAGGCAGAAAATAATAAAGCCTATCAAGGAGCTTTGAAAAGGTATATGAAGGCAGAATACAATGCAAATAAGTTCATTGGAATATGTCGTGCATACGAGTCAAGAGAAAACATATTGAGAACTGTATCAGCTAACTTACGTAAACAACAGTAACTATGTCAAAAGTAGAATTAAACCTTCTTTCAGTAGAAGAAGCAAAATGGTTAAACGAAAAACTGAAAGGTGTAGGAACACCAACAGGTGGGAGGGTATTAATTGTATCCCCGAAGGTAACATCAGAGACTAAAACTCAGAGTGGTCTTTATATCCCACAAGATCATGATAAGGATACTGTACCACGTAAAGGGGTAGTAATTCAAGTGGGGTATATTACCAAAGAACAGGAAGTAGATTATCCAGGTCTTCAGGTTGGTGCAGTAGTAACTTATGGTCTATATGCAGGTAAAGAATTAGATGTACTAGACCTTCCTGATCAGGTAACAACTATATTATCTCTGAATGAGATACTTTATATTGAAACCAATAAATAAAGCTATGAAAGAGAAAACTAAAAAGAGTTCAAGTAGTGTAATGACTACTAGAGAGAAAATGCTCGCTAGAAAGAAGGATTTAGAAAAGCGAGGTGGTGGTGGAGGGATGATATATCCAAAAGAAGGAACAATACGAGTACGTATTAAATCCCGAGGTGCCGATGAGGAACTTGGTATAGAAGTTGTTCAATTCTATCTTGGTCCAAAGGATGGTGGTATCATATCCCCGGCAACATTTGATGAGCCATGTCCTTTCATGGAGAAATTCCAGGAGCTTAAGAATTCAGATGATCCTGATGATAAGGCACTTGCATCTAAGTTAGTACCCAGAAGAAGGTATATCTTAGGGGTCATAGCTTATAAAGATACTAAGGGAAAAGAGGTAGATCCTGATAAGATTGATAAACCCATGATGGTACCCCGTTCGGTATATCAGGATATCATAGATTTATACCTTGATGAGGAGGATTGGGGTGATATGACCGATCCAATTGAGGGGTATGATATCAAGATTACTAGAACTGGATCAGGTAAGATGGATACCAGCTATTCTGTATCTCCATGCCAGAAAACAAAGCTTGATAAAAAATACAGAGAGGATGTAGATCTTGAGAAGGCAGTAAGAGCAAGTATCCTTCCCTATGATCAATTGGAAGAGAAGTTGGCATCTTTCCTTAATGAAGGAGGTGATGATGAGGATGAAGATGATGCACCCGTAAAATCTTCTAAGAGCAAGCTAGCAGATAAAAAGAAGAAAAACGGAAAGAAATATAAGGGTGATATCTAAAATTTCTAGATATATACCTAAACAGGGAGTGGGATATAATTTATATCCCACTCTTTTCATCTAATATCAAATAAGTATGGCAAGAAAGGCAAAAGCTCCCAAGAAATCAGGGGGCAGGAAATTTAAGGTACCAACACAAAATGAGATACTCAAGAAGTATGGGTCATCTTTACAATTTAAAGCTAGTACCATAAATCATCATGGATTATGGATTCCATCTACTTTCTTTGCTCTCAATTATCAAATGGGTGGTGGTGTACCATTCGGTAAGATAATTGAAATAATGGGTGAGGAATCATCTGGAAAATCACTGATAGCATATAACTTTGCTTATGCTACTCAACAACTGGGTGGTCATGTAATATGGGTAGATGCAGAACAAGCATGGATGAATTCATGGGCAGAAGAGAATGGATTGGATCCAGAAAGAGTAACAGTATTAAATGATACCCGTATAGAAACAATATCTGATGCAATAGCAGACTTAGCAATATATTGGAGATCAAAGTTAGTGAATAATGAACCTATCATAGTTGTGATAGATTCAATAGCTGCTCTTGATTCAATAGAAGCCATAGATGCAAAGATGGCAGATGGTAAAGCCGAGATGGGTAACCGAGCTAAGCAGATATATAAGATGTTCAGAATAAGGAATGAATTATTCTATCGCTTAGGTGTAACTATGGTGTGTATCAATCAATTGCGTAGTAAACTGGGAGCAGGATTTGGTCAAGATACTAACACAACTCCCGGAGGTGCTGCTCTTAAGTTTTATGCTTCAATCAGGTTGGCTTTCTTTTCAGGTAAGACTCTAAAGATTAAGTATAAAGGTAAGGAAAGACGGGCGGGTAAGTATGTAACTATTCAGATGAAAAAGAACAAGGTATCTCCCCCAAGAGAAACCATATCTAAAGCCCCGATATATTTCAACCCAAAGTATCATGAGATTGGATTCGATAGATACTTCTGGTTAGAAGAATCTTTAGAAGATGCTGGTGTAATTGAAAAGCTTGGTGGAGGTACATACGTGTTCGAGGGTAATAAACTATGCCGTGGTGAAGATGCTTTCCATAGGTTGATAGAAGAAGATGGAGATCTTAGGAAAAAATTACTCAGGGCAGCAGGAATAAATACTATAGGAACAACTAAGCGTAAACTAAAGAAGATTACACGAAACATGTTCCCTGTTGATGAAGATTTAGACTATGAATCTCAAATAGAATCAGATGATACAGAAGAAGATGAAATCATCCAGGACGAGGGGTAGGAAACCAAGAATGCTTATGGTAGTGGACGGTAGTAACCTTGCTCACCGTTCATACCATAAGTTTAAGAATCTTAAAGCTAATAATGGAGCTGGAACAGGATTAGTATATGGGTTCTTAAGAATATTTGGTTCATATCTGGTAAGGTTTAAGCCAAGTCATGTGGTAATTACATTTGATACACATAAGAGTAAATCATCAAACTTCCGTAATGACTTATTGGAGGGTTATAAAGCTCATAGAAGTAAGGTAAGTATGGATTATGAAGACTTCAATAAACAATTATCTTTGTTGAGAAGGATATTGAGATTACTGGGAGTTCAAATGATCATAGACAATAAGGGATTGGGACATGAATCAGATGATTACATTGCTTGGTTGGTAATAAACCATAAAGGAAAATCACTGATAATATCTTCTGACAAAGACTTCTGTCAATTGTTAGATAAGAAGGTAAAGATATTCAACCCAAGCAAGGAGACTCTTATACATCATCAAACATGTAGGGAGATAATGGGATATTCAGCAGAAGAATGTGTTGACTACCTTATACTCAACGGTGATAAGTCAGATGACATACCAGGTTATTATGGTATGGGAGAAGTAAAGACTAGATCATTCCTTGATCAGTTTGGTAGTATAGCAGATTTTATTAATGATAGTGAAGCAAGATTCAAAGGAATAGAGAGAGATCAATTAGAAGAGTTATATAAGAAGAATAAGTCACTTATAGACTTAAGATCTGCATTGAATCTGTATCCTATAAAGAAAGTCCCTTGGGTAAAAGGATGTACTAATAATATAAGGAAAGATAGGTTATTTATGGTATTAGATAAGTTTAATCTAAGATCATTTAAGATACCGGATTTTTTAGAACCATTCAAAAAACTACAAACTTATGTATCACGGTAAGTATCAAATTATGTTTACTGGTGTTTCTGGAGTAGGGAAAACTACTATAGCTAAGGAAATAGCCGAATTATTGAATATACCCTTCATATCTGGGTCATATTCAGACTTAGTACCAGAAACAAAAGATATGCCCCATGCTGATATGATTCAGCAAGATGCAAAGACGGTATTCATGCAAGATATGCAAGTATTGAATCTACGTAACAAAGCTTTCAGAATGGAGGATAACTTTGTAACAGATAGGTCATACTTTGATTCTGCAGCATACTTCATTAATAAGTTATCTCACAGGATTGAAGAATGTGATTTGGATCATGCTATAAACTTATGTAGAATGTTACTTGGTCAACAGTGTACACATTTGATATTCATACCATTTTCAGAGAAATTCTTTAACGAGTGGGTAACCGAGAACAACGGTAAAAGAGTATTATCAAAGTACTATCAATACCAAGTATCCCAAATAATGTATGGTTTATTAAAAGTATGGGGATATACACCAGATTCAAAAGTATATCAACTTTGTAATGGAGTTCCAGATACTGGAGTGATGGATATAATGGGTTATAAGGTAAAAGTTCTCATACTTGATGAGATGAATCACGAAAAGAGAGAATACTTAATTAGGAAGTTTCTTCAGTTATGAAGGTAATAGGAATAGCATTTTCTGACTTGCACTTGGGAGAATATTCTAAGTTCAATGAAGATAACAAGAGGACCCTGAATCATATAAGGGTCCTCTATTTGATTAAAGACTTATGTATGAAGTATAAATGTCCGGCATTCTTTTGCGGGGATTTTATGCACCGTCCAGAATTTATAAGTACTTCACTTGATGAAATTATTATAGATAAGTTCGAAGAATTAAATAGGTGTGAAGAATTCAATATATACGGTATATCAGGGAATCATTGTATGCCAAAAGCTAATACCATGGAACACCGTTCTCCTTCACATTGGGCAAATCTATGTCGTAGGTATTCATTCTTACATAATATAGATTTTTCATACCATGATTTTGGTAAGTTCAGAGTAGTAGGCATCCCATATATTGATCACAATAAGGGATTGGATGGTTTGATAAAAGCTGAATTGAAAGAGGCTATGTTAAAGCCAACAATATTATTGTTACATACAGACTATCCAGGAGCTAAAGATACAGATAACACCGAAGTTGGAACAGTAGAGAATTTGAATGTAAACCTACTCTCTAAGTTCAAGTTAGTATTGATAGGTCATATACATAAACCTCAAAGGTTGGGGAAGAAAGTATATATGGTAGGAGCTCCTTTACAACAAAGGAGAACAGATCGTAATTGTAAACTTGGTTATTGGAAAATATATGAAGACTTCTCAATGGAATTCAAGCCATTCAAGTGTTTCCCTAAATTCATAGATGTATCATCCGAGAATGAAATTAAAGATGATGGCAATTATTATACTATAGTTGCTAGTAAGTCTAAAGTTATGGAAGTAGAAGATACCCCTCAAATAACTAGGGAACTTTCTAAGAAATCTATGGTAAGGAGGTACATGAAGGCAAAAGGAATAAAGGATAAGGAAAAAAAGACAACTCTGTTAAAGGTAATAAAGGAGGCAGAATGATACAGTTTGGTAACATCATTATAGAAGGTTTCTGTTCTATACCATACTTGGAACTAAATCTAGGATCAAGGGGAATAACCATAATAAGGGGAGCTACTGGAGAAGGTAAGACTACAATCTTATCAGCTTTGGTATGGGCAGTATATGGTAAGAATATAAAAGGTAAGTCAGATGTTAATACTTGGGAGAAGTATAGAACAAAGAATTATCAGGGCACCAAAGTAGAGGTATATTTTAGTAAGAAGGGAAAAACTCATAAGATAACCCGTTGTCTTAAATATAAGGGTGAAGTTAATGGAGCAAAGGGTAAAGACAGACTCATATATGAGATAGATGCTATAGAGGTATCAGATAAAAATAAGAATGACATACAGGCGCTTATAGTAGCTGATTTAGGTATGTCTTATGACCTTTTCATGAATTCGATAATGTTTGGTCAGGGAATGAAAAGGTTGATACAAGAATCTCCATCTGATAAGAAAGACTTATTCGAAGAGATATTTGAATTGGGCTATATCTCTAAGGCAAGGGAAATTGCCAAGGGATACTACACTAAATCATTAGAAGAGTATAATGATATCCATCAGAAATATTACTCAATCAAAGAAAAGAGACAGTCAGTGCAAAGGATGCTTGATGACTTAAAAGAACAAGCAAAACATATAAAGACTGATATCTCTTCAAAGATAAGGTCACTTGAAAAGAAGTTATCCATGCTAGCTAAGGCTAAAAAGTTAAATGAGCTTAAGGATACAGTAACTCATAAGAACTTAATTGAACAAAAGATACAAGAAGCAAAGGATTCTCAAAGGGAATTACTTAATAGAATAAATGATGCCAGAAGTAAAACTAAGGGATCTCTAGAAGAGTTTATTGGTATTATTATAAAGTTATTAAAGAGGGGGGATATTAAGAACTCTTTGAAACGTTTAATGGGGGTTAAGAAAGCTTTCGGAGATATAGAGAAGTTTCAAGATAAATATTCCAGGATATCAGATAGCATATCAAGCTATCGTGATCAGTTAGAGGATATAAAAGATAAAGAATACGAATCAAAAAAGGTACAAAGGGATATAGACAATGTAAAGGCCGAAATTAAAAACTTATCATCAGAAAAAAAGACTGGTGTTAACGTAAGCCTTATTAAGAAGTATAAAGAACAATTATCTACCTTAACAGATAAGTTGTCTGATATAGAAAATCAGATGGAAGAAAAGAAGGTAGTGGTAGATAATTACAAATGGGTGATGGATGATCCACTCGGTAACAGAGGAATAAAGGCATTCTTATTTGAGAGCTCATTAGATATATTGAATGAGACTCTTGATTCATATTCTGAAGTATTGGGATTCAGTATACTGTTCTATGTGGATATACAAGGTGTGAAGAAAGACTTCAATACCCAAATCATAATGGATGGTATAGAAGTATCCTATGAAGAGTTATCTGGAGGCCAGCGACAATTGGTCAACTTAGCTATGGCTTTTGCCATGAATGAAGTGATGACTAAAGCTAAGGGTATAAATATAGCATTCTTGGATGAGGTATTTGAAAACCTTAGTTCAGAATATATTGATTTAGTGATAGGTTTAATACGAAAAATATACAGAGATAAAACCCTATACTTAATCTCACATCAAGAATCACTTCCAATACCAAATGCCAGGGTGCTTACTGTGACCAGAGAGAGGGGCCTTTCACAATACCAATAATGACTATTGGTCATAAAGGTATAAAATCATGAGAAAGAACAGTAAAAGCAAAGGTAATCGATTTGAAAGATCTGTTTGCAAGGCATTCCAAAATTGGTCAGGATATGAATTTTCTAGAACTCCAGCTAGTGGTGGATTAAGATGGAAAAAAGCAGATAATATATCTTCTGATGTAGTATGTTCTGATCCAAAACATGCAAAAAGATTTTCTCTATCTATAGAGTGTAAGAGTTATCATGATATAAAATTTGAGCATCTGTTACTTGGTATGAAGAGTTGTAAAATAGACAGTTTTTGGAATCAAGCTAACAGAGATGCAGAAAGGGCTAAGAAAATACCTGTATTAATAATGAGGTATAATTCTATGCCCAAAGATGAAGCTTTCTTTATGGTAAATGAAGAAGTGGATAATTTTTTGAAGAATCAATCACCAGAAATTTCCAGAATGGAAGTGAGCACT
>UMHI01008384.1_pt1 | contig 9755 bp, 5 predicted proteins | sample 1965481 | NCBI WGS metagenome assembly UMHI01 (sample SAMEA4836093, study PRJEB28245) | human gut metagenome | biome: gut microbiome; material: fecal sample | place: Denmark | collected 2008 | reverse complement strand
AAATAAGATAGTACGTCCATTATCCTGAATAACTTTTAGTGAACGTATCTCCGAATCAAAATACACTCTTAAAGTATTGAATGCAACTGTAGGATCTGAGATTACTAATGATAAATACTCATCATTATCATCTCTACCCATCGATTCTCCATTACGTTCAATAACAGTAGAAAGGTTTTCGATATCATAAACGTTATTTATAACCAATTTCATATCGCTACCCCCTATTTAAGATTTGCATTGCTACGGTCAGAACTCTTAATCATAGTAATATTGATAGTATCTTTATCTTCACGAATTTCTCTATCGAATTTAGTAAGATAATTATACTCAGATACATCAACCTCACCAGCATCTCTGAGAATTGATAAAGTTTCTACAGCAGACAAATCTTCTTTGAACTGATCATATGTAACTCCATCAACCATATTAGCTGATAATATTAAAGTAGATGTATCTGTAGATGTATTAGATCTTATAGCAGAACTAAGAATATCATATTTCTTTTCACCATTAATAAGAATTTTCATTGGCTATTCCTCCATATTCATATTAATCAGTTGTTTTATCTGAGTTGCAACAGTTAATATCACAAGCACAGTTAGCATTACAACAATTGATATCACAAGTACATGTCCAATTTGCATTGCATGAGCAATTAGAGTTGCAACAATTTACATCACAAGTACAATACCAGTTAGTATTGCAAGCACAGTTAGCATTGCAGTTACAAGCTGTTGGAGAGTTAGCTGGGCAATTTGTATTGCAGCCACAATTTGTATCGCATGAGCAATTAGAGTTGCATGAACAACCGCCGTCATAGCAGTCACCATTGCAATTACAAGAACACTGATAACAGTCACCATTGCAATTACAAGAACACTGATAACAGTCACCACTACAAGAGGTATCTGCGCAATACCCATCACATTCGCATCCATCCAGGCAATCGCCCCAACATTCATAATTATTATCACAACATTGACCATTACATCCACACACATTACAATTACATCCACATTCATAATCACAATAGCAGTTTACATCACATGGGCAATGGCTTTCGCAGCAGTTTACATCACATGGACAATTACTTTCGCATTGGCAGTTTACATCACATGGGCATTGAGCTTCACAATTACATGTCCAGTTAGCATTACAAGCACAATTAGCATTGCAGCAATTTACATCACAAGTGCATTTCCAATCTGTATTACAAGCACAATTAGCATTACAAGAACATGCTGTTGGAGAATTAGCTGGACAATTAGCATTACAAGCGCAATTAGTATTACACGAACACGTCATATTCTTGTTTGCTGCGCAGTTAGCATTACAAGCACAATTAGTATTACATGAGCAGTTTATATCACAACAATAATCAGAATAAACCTGCCTCATGGTTCCAAGCAATGAAGATATTGCAGCCTGAGTTACATTGCTAGTTGCACTTTTAACTGTTGAACCAGTATAGTGCTTTTTTCGCCTATATCTAGTATTAGATATACATTGGTTTAATTGCGATACCATCGAATTATATGTAGAAGCTTTTATTTCATTATTGCTAGATACAGTAGCTACTCTTGAACTAACTCTATATTTTGCAGCGGTATTATTAAATTCATTGATAACTGCATTCATATCACTAGCAGTTATTTTGTTTCCACTCGCAGTTGACATTTTATAATATCACCACCTTCTATTCATTTTCTACAGTATCTTTTTTGCATGAGCACTCTCCATTGCAATTACCATTGCAAGAATGCTTCTGATTATTCATATTAATATTTTCTGGAATCTTGAGTCCATTATATTCAATGATAGCTTCGAGATAATCAACCTTTGACTTAAGATAGTTAATCATCTGAACAGTCATCTTTTCATTTATTGCTTTCTGGAATATATCAAACCAATCGTTGATAACTTCCATAAACTTGACATCATAATCATTAGGTCTACCATCAAGAGTACCAGTAGCCTCATAATTAGTAGCCATGCAAATCTGGCAAATATCTGTAATAGCAGTAGGATCAAACTTTAAGAATTTCTGTCTTGCATCAGAAGACATAAGATCTAATTCTGGATCGTTAATATTACCAAATACAAGATCTGGATTCTTTCTAGCAAAGAAGAAGAATCGATGACATGGATATATATATCCTTCTGTATCTACACATACCAGCTGCTTTCCTGCTGAACATCCACTGCAATGATCGAAATGCTTTAATGGGAATCTTTCAATATTAGTAGTGATTGGAATAAGATAGTTTACCATCTTTCCAAGTTCACGATCCAATATTGCTACATCGTCATCATCCCAATCATCCTCTATAACCCAAGCAAACTTAGATTCATATAACTTAAGAGTCTCATAGAAATATCTAAAAGACTCATATAATTTTGGTAATGATGCTTTTGAAATAACAGCATGAAGCTGGAGCTTCATAGCATCAATATTGTGAGCTTTAAAGAACTCTTTAAACTTAACCACATTAGCTTCTATCAATTCAGATGACTTCTGAGTTGAAATAGCACATGGTCTGTTAGCATCCTGAATATCTGGAGTTCCATCTATAGAAAGCTGAATATTAATATTGCCATCTGTCAACTCAACCCATCTTTCCATAAATGCTTCCAGTTTATCATTATAGATAGTACCATTAGTGATAATAGAGAAATTGATATTAATACCAGTCTCTTTAGATTTATTCACACCATATTCTACAACAGTCTGCATTAAATCTGGACAAAGACAAGGTTCTCCACCAAAGAAAGTAATACCAACACGAAGTCCATTAGGATTTGTACCTGCATCTATCAATTTCTGTACATTATCAAATAAAGTATCTACAACTTTTAAAGCTGTATCTTCCGGCATATATTGTGTTACTGTTCTTGAATTTCTCTCAAAACAGTATTTGCAGCGTAAGTTACAATTTTCTGTAAGTATAAGATACGCTGATAAAGGTAAAAGCAAATTATTCATTATTTTGAATCCTCCATATTATAAATAGTTTAATTTTATGTCATTGATATAGTTTTTGCCTATTGTGGCATTACTAAGCACATTACTTTTTCAATACCAAGGCATGTCTTTGATTCCATCGCTCTACCAATAATAGTTCCGCGTTTAGGATCTGATGAGCTAACACCAACACCTTCGAAACTACTTACAATGAAATCTCCAGCGTGTATTTCTCCTTTACATTCTACTTCAATCTGACCAAGCAAACCAACAGCTACTTTGAAACCATTCTTTATATCATCCATTGCAGTTCCAGCAAGAATACAATAAGAATCAGAAACAACTCCAATTACTCGTGATCCAGATGTTGCTGTTCTTACTTTTCTTTTTCCGCATAATTCTACAATAGTTCCTACTTTTGGTAATGGACCTTCAAAATCAAATGCTTCTGCATAATCGGCATTCCATACAGCATTATATACCTTATTTGCAGTAATATTACCATCAACATCAAGATTTCCATGAACACATGCACTGTCTGCAGATAAATTTCCAGCAACAACTTTATTGAAATATCCATAATCCCAACGCTTGTCATATAATCCAAGTACATAGTGATTAGTTGTTTGAGGAACCAAATTTCCAGTAATAGATGAAGATCCAGATAATGGAATATAGTTATGTGAATGACTAGAAGGTGCAGCTCCAATACTAGAAGGTGTTATATTTATAGTTTTATTAGAAGATCCATCCCAAGCACCTTGAGAAGTTCCATTGAGCTGTATAGTTAATGAACTATTTACCTTATTAGCTGAAGTGGCAGCGCCACCTGATGATGAAGCTCCAGCATAATTATGAGTATGGCCAGAAGCCGATGCTCCTATAGCTGCAGGTGTTATATTAATGGTTTTATCGGTAGATCCATTCCAAATACCTTGTGATATTCCCCCAAGCTGTATAGTTAATCCTTTATTTACTTTATCAGCACCATATGCATTTGTTGCTGATGTTGCAGAATCTGCAGTTGATGCATGTTTAACTGATAATCTTTTAGCATTTAAAACTGCAGCGGTATATCCACAACTATTCATTGTTGCCGCTGCTCCTATAATTCCTAAGAAACTATTATTTTCTGAAAGACCTGCATCTTCGTTAGTCTCTGCAAAAGTTATAAATGCATTTCTATTAGAATCCATTATAATCTGTCTGGATGCAGCTACACTTGCAGCGGCTAAATTAGTAATATCTGCAATGGTATGCTTATGATTATTTCTAGAAGCATTAATAGCTTCTGGTGTTATATTAATCTCCTTTGAAGAGGAGCCATTGTATGCACCTTGAGATACATTGTCCAATAATAAAGTTATAGGATTTGCTACGCTATTAGCAGGACCACCAACTGAGGCAGAACCAGCATAGCTATGAGTATGTCCTTCTGGAGAAGCATTGATGCTTCCAGGAGTGATATTAATTAATCTATAACCAGATCCATCGTATGTATATGATGAATTACTATTTAAGCTAATTACTAATTGCTTTGGATTCTTTATTGCATCTGGAAAATTAGTAATCTGAGATACTGTGTGCGTATGCGATGATGGTGGGTAATCTGCTGGTTTTCCTGTTACACCTGACCAAGGCACAGATGTAGCTGAACCAGCAGTATAAACCTCATAACCTTCATCATTATTAAGATTAGCTTCATCTACAACAAAATACATTTTTCCAGTGTCTGTTACTTTGACAGTATCACCTAATTGTATTTGCTCTGTAGTAAGTTTGAACTTATCATTTTCTGCTTTAACCACTACGCATCTTTCCATAGCGGCTTTTGGTATTCGCGCAATATCAAAAACACCGCTTTGAACTAAAGATGCATCTATTGGTTTGAGTTTAATAGGAACATCTACATTCTTAGATCCATCTAATGTAGCTGATCCGGTTACCATATTAGATAGACTGAGAGTTATAGGGTTAGTCAATTTTAATGCTGAATTAGCTGGACCTCCAACCGAAGCAGAACCAGCATATAAATGGGTATGATTATTTCTAGAAGCATTAATTGATTCTGGTGTAATATTAATACCCTTAGCAACAGATCCATCATAATCACCTTGAGATATTCCATCTAAAGAAACTGTTAAAGCATTTGGATTCTTTATTGATGATGGAAAGTCTGTTATCTGAGATTTAGTATGAGTATGAACTCTATCTGCAGCACCAATAGTACTTGGAAGTATTTCTTTCCATGACATAGATCCAGGTTGATTTCCTGCAACTAAGAATCTACCATTACTATTATTTCCTGTAGCTGGAACATGAAGATTTCCATCTCCTGTAGGGTGTACATATTCATTGCCTTTGGTAAAGAATTCCCATGTACCATCACTATTATATTGATAAGTCCTTTTAGACTCTTTTACATAAACTATCATACCAGTGTAAGCTGCATGAGCTGTAACTAAAGCTGCTTTCTCAGCCTCAGTATCTACAACTGATCTTACATCAAGTGGAGATTCGGCAATTAATTTAAACCCAGCATTTAAATTAATTCCTTTTTTATTATCAAGAGACATATTATTTTCTCCTTTCTATACAATTAATAGATTGTTGGAGGATAGCAAAAATCCCGATACCCAAGTTGAGGGTATCGGGAGAAATTATTGATTTATTAATCTTTAATCTTCTTAAACATGTAGAGTGTGATTTCTATACCACCTTCTCCATTAATAGTAGCATCTAAGTTACCAACCACTTCCCATGTACCACCAAAGCAGTTACTGAAGAATGTAGTTGTAGATGACATAGAAAACATTACTGTTCCAACAGGTACAGGTACCTTCACGGCTGATGTGGCAGCACCGCCGGCTGAAGAAGAACCAGCATAATTATGAGTATGGTTTGCAGCTGCAGCGCCTAGTGTTGCAGCATTAAGTTCCAGATTAACATCGCGTAATCCATTAAATGTGCCGTTTGTACTGAAGTTAACTGTTGTAGAGTCGCTGGCTTTAACTCCAACCCCAGCTCCAGGCATATTTATTGTTAATGAATGATTTACTTTATCAGCAGATGTTGCTGCTCCGCCTACAGTAGATGAACCAGCATATTTATGTGTATGGTCTTTAGGAGATGCTCCAACACTCAATGCATCAATATTTAATACTTTTGCAGCAGATCCATCAAATGTAAACTTATTAGTTCCTTCTGTTGTTCCACCATTAAGATTTATTGTTAATGTATGAGCTACACTATTAGCAGCTCCTCCAACTGCATCTGATCCAGCATAATTATGTGTATGGTTTGTTGTAGCCGCACCAATAGATGCAGGAGTAATATTGATACTCTTAGCAGCAGATCCATCCCAAGCACCCTGATTAGCACCGTTAAGTGAAATAGTCAAAGCACTAGGAGTTTTTAATGCTGTTGGAAGACCTGTAATATTATCAGCTGTATGAGTATGACTTGCAGCAGCAGCTCCAATATTAGCTGGGTTAATATTAAGAGTTTTAGCAGCAGATCCATCATATGTGAATAAATTAGTTCCTTCTTTAGCACCGCCGTTTAATGCAATTGTAAATGTATTTGCTACACTATTAGCAGGACCATTAGCTGTCTTAGAACCAGCATATGGATGTGTATGATCATGGTCAGCAGCTCCAATAGAATCTGGTGTAATATCAATAGTTACATCTTCAGATCCATTGAATGTCTGATTATTATTACCATTTAATGATATTGATATACTATGCTCCACCTGTTCAGCAGATAATGCAGAGTTAGCAGCACCACCTTCAACAGCAGCACCAGCATATAAATGAGTATGATCAGCTGTAGCAGCGCCAATTGTAGATGGAGCTATCTTTATACTCTTAGCAACTGATCCGTCATATGAAGAAGCAGTACCTTTTTCACCAAGTGTGATAGATAATGCATTAGGATTCTTCATAGATGCTGGGAAATCTGTTATCTCAGCCTTTACATGCTTATGTGCTGATGGAGTAAATTCTGTTGGTTTGCCTGTCACACCTGACCAAGGTACACTAGAAGCCTGTCCAGCGCTATAAGATTCATAACCTGCTGCTGTATTTAACTTAGTATCATCTACAACGAAATACATACGATTAGTATTAGTAACCTTAACTGTATCTCCTTTCTGTACATCATTTGTAGTAAGAGCAAATCTTGCAGTATCATCAGCAACAACAACACATCTTTCTACGGCAGACTTAGGAATATTATCAATACTGATAACACCAGTAATTGCAGATGCTGCCACCTTCTTCACATTTACATCTATAGATACATCTTTAGAACCATCAACAGTAGCTTTACCGCTTACATCACCTGCAAGTGTAACTGTTCTTTCAGATGTCCACTTCTGTGCAGAAGTTGCAGGGCCACCAACTGAAGCTGATCCAGCATAACTATGAGTATGATTAGCTGCAGCTGCGCCAATTGCAGAAGGTGTGATATTTATATCTAAATCCTTAGATCCATTAAATGAGCCAGCACTTACATTATTAAGAGAAACCTCAAAAGATCCAGTTGTCTTTGCAGCTTCTGTAGCTACCCCGCCAGGAGTTTTAGATCCAGCATAATTATGCTCATGATCTGATGTGGCAGCACCAATTGCAGATGGTGTGATATTCATAGACTTCTCAGCAGATCCATCATATGTGAAATAACTAACGCCCTCTGTTCCGCCACCATTAAGAGATATCTTTAATGAATTTGCTACACTCTTAGCAGCACCGCCAGCAACTGTAGATCCTGCATATGGATGTGTATGATCAGATGCAGACGCACCTATAATTGTAGGCGTGATATCTATAGCAACCTTCTCAGTACCATCATATGTAGAAGTATTTCCACCATTTAATGAAATTGATAAACTCTGTGGGTTAGGCAATACTGTTGGTAATCCGCTAATATCATCGGCCACATGAGTATGAACTCTATCGGCAGCGCTTATAGCTGTAGGGGAAATTACAACTGATACCTCTTGTTCACCATTAAAGATAGATGGAGTTGCAGAAGCAGATCCAAGATATACTTTTAATGGGTTTTGTGTTTTAGAAGTATCAGGGAAATCTGTAATATCAGCCTTTGTGTGAGTATGACTGGCAGCAGCAGCACCTACAGTCTTAGGAGAAATATTAACACTTTTAGCAACAGAACCATCATACGGATCTTGTGCAACACCATTAAGCGAAAGTGTTAAAGCTGCAGGGTTCTTTAAAGATGCTGGGAAATCTGTAATATCAGCCTTTGTATGAGTATGAACTCTATCAGCTGCAGATAATCCTTCTGGAGTAGCATTAATAGTTAATGCCTTAGAACCATCATAAGTATTAGGTTGAGGATCTCCACTCTCATCTAATGTAGTTATAGTTAATCCATTTGGGTTAGGTAACTTAGTAGGAATAACTAAGTCTGTAATATCAGCCTTTGTATGAGTATGACTGGCAGCAGCAGCACCTACATCTGAAGGTGTACCTCTCTTCCAAGCAAAAGATCCAGCTGTAGCGCCAGCTACAAGAATATATCCATTATGAGTTGTACCGGTTGCAGGTACGTGCATATTACCATCACCTTGTGGATGAGTATATGCTATTCCTGTAGTAAGAAGTTCCCAATTAGTTCCATTATATACATAACTCTTCTTAGTAGCTTCTACATATACCATTAAACCTGCATATGCTGCATTAGATGCTACTAACTCATCTTTATCCTCTTCGATAGCAACAACCTGTCTAGCATCAAGTGGTTTCTCAGCAATTAACTTAAAACCGTCAGACAGATTGATACCTTTTTTATCTGCTAAAGACATTTACTTTTCCTCCTTTATTTAATTATAAGCAAAATGAAATATTAAAGTTGGAAACTGTAGCAGCCCCATTTACATATACATTATAAGTTACATTAGAACCATCAAGACATGTGATAGTTACCTGTGACTTTGTGAATGTAGGTAATATATTAAATCCGTTTGGATCATAAATTGCAGTAAGATTACCATAAGATGCAGGATATGCAAATAATGCACATTGATTATTGCAATTAAAAGTCTTAGACATCCTTGCAGACTTTCCTTCTACTGCTTTAGTAAGTCCTTTAATAAGAGCTTCTGTAATAGATGCACCTGCAGTAACAGCTCCATAATAAAGAGGATTTACAAATGTAAATCTTGAAGAATTAATTGATGATGTCTTGTCTCCCTGTTCTGTAACCTTAAGGGTAACAGTGTTATCAGAAATAACTCTAGCTTCACCGGCCTGGTATGTATATACCTTGCTGATATTTTCAAGAGTATTATTCATATTCTCTGAAGTTAAAGTTGTACTACCAAGAAGTAATTCAATCTTAGCAATACCATTAGACTTAGGAGTTACATCTACAGATATCTTAGTGATATCTACAGCAGCACCCTTCTCATACACACCGCCATTAGGAATAATAGTAATCTTCTTTGTTGGAGCTGTATATGGATATAAAATATTAGTTAATACTGTCTGAATAGGAACTTCATTAAATGTAGTTCCAGCTGCAACACCACCAATAGCAACAGGTACCTTAGCAGCATTAGTATAAACTCCTTGTTCAGCTAAAGTAGCTTTCTCAGAGTCACTAGTAAATCTATGATTTTCATCCTCAATCACATCAGTTGCAGGATGTGTATGTCCAGTAAGGCTTCGTTTAGCTAATTCTTTCTCTACATTAGATTGTCCATCTGAAGTTTCGACAAAGTCGGCCCTACTGTGGTAATATACTTGCTCATCTACGCTCATTA
>UMHI01043244.1_pt1 | contig 9974 bp, 6 predicted proteins | sample 1965481 | NCBI WGS metagenome assembly UMHI01 (sample SAMEA4836093, study PRJEB28245) | human gut metagenome | biome: gut microbiome; material: fecal sample | place: Denmark | collected 2008 | reverse complement strand
CAGGCTGCCCTGAACGCTGTGGTCACCCGCGGTGCGCTGGCCCGGATGCTGGTGTCCTACTCCACCTACCGCGAGAGCGTGGGCTCTCAGGGCACGGTGGGCACTCTGTTCACCGACCTGCCCGGCACTTCGCCCTATGCCCCCTATGTCCGCATTGCGGTGCAGAACGGCTGGATGAACGGCTACACCGACGGCTCTTTCCGGCCCGACAATGCCGTGACACTGGAAGAAGCGGTCACGGCCATCCTCAAGCTGATGGGCTATAAGATGACCGACCTGAGCGGCTCCTTTCCCAACGCACAGCTGAACAAAGCCAGTGAGCTGGGCCTGCGCAATCAGGTGGACCGCAGCCAGGGCGAGGTGCTCAACTACGAGGAGTGCGCCCTGCTGTTCTACAACGCCCTGACCGCCAACGCCGCCAGCGGCAGTGCCTACGGCAGCAGCCTGGGCTTCACGGTCTCCAATGGCCAGGTGGATACCTCCAGCGTCATGCTCAAGAGCCTGAAGGGCCCCTTTGTGGCGGGCGATACGGTCCAGCTGCCCTTTGTTCCCAAGATGGTCTACCGCAACGATAAAGCGTCGGAATCTGCGGAACTGAACAAATACGATGTGTATTATTACAGTGAGAGTTTACAGACATTGTGGGTCTACACCCGCCGCGCCGCTGGCCGCATCACGGCAGTTTCGCCCAGTGCCAGCGCCCCCACCAGTGTAACGGTGGCAGGCACCAGCTATACGCTGGGTTCCTCTGCGGTGGCCTCCCAGGTGTCCTCCCTCAACGGCGGCGGCGTGGGCGAGGTCGTTACCCTGCTGCTGGGCATGAACAATGAGGCTGCCGGGATCGTGACCGGCGAGGAAGCCGACAGCGTGTTCTACGGTGTCGTGCAGACCGCCACCCGCAGTCTGGTGGAAGAGAACGGCGCGGATGTTTTGCAGAAAGTCTCCGTCATGTGCACCGATGGCATTGCCCGCACTGTGAACGTGGACAAGAGCCTGAACTTTCCGCAGGGGTGGCTGGTAGAGATCAAGGTCACCCCGGAGGGCGAGAGCGTGGAACACATCGAGGACCGTCGCGTCAACGGCACCATCAATACCAATGCCACTGCGCTGGGCGCTGCCGCCCTGGCCGACGATGTAGAGATTCTGGATACAACTTCGGAGGGTGTGGCTGGGACGGTTCGTCCCAGCCGCCTATCGGGGGTAACACTGAGTGACCTCGATGTCCGCTACTATACCGTCAACGATGCCGGACAGATCGACCGGCTCATCCTGAACGATGTGACCGGCGACCTGTGGAGCTACGGCGTGCTGGACGATGTGAAAAATCTGGCCATGAATTATTCTGACCTGAAGAGCCTCGTCACCAGCATTGCGGCGGGAGATTCCGCTTCCGGCACCACGACCACGACAGGCACCACCACCGGAGCGGCCACGGGCGGCACCGACGGCTCCGGCTCTACCTCGGATACCACCACCACTGTGACCGGTGCCACGGCGGTAGACCGCCTGTCCAACCTGCTGGTACCCACCACCAGCGAGATCCTGTGGGGCATCGTTTCGGGCGATATCCTGAGCACGGCCTGGCAGAAGCTGACCAGCAACACCGGCTCCCTGATGAGCATTGGCTTCCAGCAGATCGCGGAGATCACGGGCACCCCCTTCAAGCAGATCTTTAACTACATCGGCGGCGGGGCGACCTATATCTGCTACGTCAACGGCGCGGTGGCCAGCTACACCACGGCCATCAAGTATCCGGTGCTGGCGGGCGGCATTGCCGTGCGGCAGGAGACCACCGGCTCTGTCAAGGCCATGATGCAGCTGATGCCCCTGAAGATCGACAAGGTCGGCGCGGCCTCGGTGCTCTCGGGCAATGAACGCTACGAGATGGCAGACAATGTGCAGGTCTACCTGTGGTACAAGGGCCAGTATTACCCCACCAAGCTGGCTCAGGTGGATGCGGACGGCTATCAGCTGACCGGCTGGTACGATAATTTCGGCTGCGCTGCCGGAAAAAAGGTCCGCGTCATCATTGCGGTCAAGAACGACTGATGCTTTATTACAGCGGCCTGAGCCGCACACTGCGGCAGCTGCGCTGGGTGCTTTACCCGCGCCGCTGCCCTTTTTGTGATCGGGTGCTGGGGAACCAGCCTGCCTGCCCGGACTGCGCCGATGGGCTGGCAGAGCTGCGCCGTGCACCCTCCATGCGGCTGCGCGGCTCCGAGCACTACCTGGGGCGGCTGGATGGGGCAGCCGCGCCCTACCGATACACCGGCCTTGTCCGCCGCGCGGTGCTGCGGGCGAAATATCAGGGCGCGCCCTGGGCAGCTGTGGAGCTGGGCGTGGAGATGGCCCGCCTGCTCTTTGGCAGCGAGATCAGAATGTGCGGCTCTGAGCCCCTGCCCGAACCGGTACCGGGCCTTGACAGGGGTTACGACTGCATCTTTCCGGTACCGGCCTCCAGCAAAAAGCGCGGCTACAATGTGCCGGAGCGGATGGCACAGCCCCTTGCCCGGGCGGTGGGCGTGCCGGTGGTCACAGACGCGCTGACCCGTGCCCGCTCCACCCGGCGGCAGGAGGGACTTTCCCTTGACGAGCGGCTGGCCAATGTGGCGGGTGCCTTCCGGGTGGCCCGGCCGGAGGCTGTGGAGGGAAAGCGCATCCTGCTGGTGGACGATGTCCTGACCACCGGAGCCACGGCCTCGGCCTGCGCGCAGGCTCTGCTGGATGCTGGTGCGCAAAGCGTGTTCGCTGTGGCGCTGGCTACGGTGGAATTTCCGCAGCCGGTGGGCAGCACAACGGCCATTGCCGAAAATGAAGAAGAAATTTGAAAATAGTGCTTGACAAAACACCATTCTTCGGGTATACTGATTGAGCTGTGAGCGACAAGCTCAATCAGATGTCCGGGTGTAGCGCAGTTTTGGTAGCGCGCTTGAATGGGGTTCAAGAGGCCGTGAGTTCGATTCTCGCCACTCGGATTGGAACAAGACCGACGATTTCAAAAGAGATCGTCGGTCTTGATTTTTTATTCGGCTGTTTCTGGTGCGCTGTCCCGGAGGGGCGGGCACCGCTGCAAGGAGGGCGAGTCTATGAATGCTGCACTGCGCCGGGATGCGGATGTGATCCTTCGTTCCAGCCTGAACGCTGTTCTGCCGGATGAGGCGGTGCGCCGCGCGCTGCGGGATCTCCGGCCCGGGAAGGGCCGGGTGCTTCTGGTGGCGGCGGGCAAGGCGGCCTGGCAGATGGCACACGCGGCGGTTGAAACGCTGGGCCGGGTGGATGGCGGCGTGGTTGTGACCAAGTACGGCCATGTGAAAGGTGAGGTCCCCGGTGTGGCTTGCTATGAGGCGGGCCACCCGGTGCCGGATGAAAACGGTTTTGCGGCCACCCAAAAGGCGCTGGAGCTGGTGCAGGGGCTGACTGCCGGGGATACGGTGCTGTTCCTGCTTTCCGGCGGCGGCAGTGCGCTGTTCGAGCAGCCGCTCGTTCCCGGGGCAGAGCTGCAGGACATCACGAGTCAGCTGCTGGCCAGCGGGGCCGACATTGTGGAGATGAATACCATCCGCAAGCGGCTTTCCGGTGTGAAGGGCGGGCGGTTCGCGCAGCGCTGTGCCCCTGCGCAGGTGTTCAGCATCGTGCTGAGCGACATTCTGGGGGATCCGCTGGATATGATCGCCAGCGGCCCGGCGGTGCCGGATACCTCCACCTGCGCCCAGGCGCTTGCCGTTGCCGAAAAGTATCATCTGGCACTCTCAGCTCAGGCCCGGGCCCTGCTGGCGCAGGAAACGCCCAAAACGCTGGACAATGTGACCACCCGGATCACCGGCAGCGTGCGGGAGCTTTGCCGTGCCGCGGCCAGTGCCTGCCGGAATCTGGGATATGAACCGGTTCTCCTGACCGACCAACTCTGCTGCGAAGCACGGGAAGCAGGCAGCTTTCTTGGCTCCATTGTCCGCACCCAGGCAGGGCAGGGAAAAAAGCTGGCCTACATCGCGGGCGGCGAGACCATCGTTCACCTGACCGGAAAAGGGCTTGGCGGAAGAAATCAGGAGCTGGCCCTTGCGGCCGCGCCCGCCATTGCCGGGCTGAACGCGGCGGTGTTCTCTGTGGGCAGCGATGGCACAGACGGCCCCACCGATGCCGCCGGCGGCTATGTGGATGGGGATACCCTTGCCGCGCTGGAGGCCGGGGGCTGGAGCGGATACGCTGCTTTGCAGAACAACGATTCCTACCACGCCCTGAAAGCAGTGGATGGCCTGATCATCACCGGGGCAACGGGCACCAATGTCAACGATGTGGCGGTGGCCCTGATCGGGGAAAAAACACCGCCTGTGAGCCCGGAAGTTTCCCCGGAGTGGTGATTGCATTCCTCCGTTGAGTATGTTATACTGAACAGCGAACTGAATAGAAAACAGCAGGTGCGTACCGCCCGCGGCTCTGGCCGGGGGCAGGCACGTTAAAAGGGAAGCGGGTGCAAATCCCGCACGATCTCGTCACTGTGATAAGGGAGTTTACCGCCAGGGTGCAGCTGCACCGGTCACTGGAACGTATGTTCCGGGAAGGCGGCGGTGGATGTTGAGCTTTCAGCCAGGAAACCTGCCCGCTGTTGGTACGGGGGCGCAAGCCCCAGATCACGAGGAATTGGTTGTACCCAAAAAGCCTGAAAAAACTGAAAAGGGCCTTTTTGCTTTGCCGTCCCGCAAGCAGAAAGGCCCCTTTTGTTTTGCCGGGCACTCTTTCCTGTACCTTCTGTTCAGCAAAAATCATGTTCAAAAACAGGAAAGGAACGAACAAAAATGAGAAAACGCACCATCCACAAAGCAGCGGCCGCTCTGACCGCTCTGGCCCTCTGCGCCGGTGTACTGACCGGCTGCGGCGGTGCCGCAAGCAGCACCACTGCTTCCAGCACGGCAGGATCTGCTGCCAGCAGCGAGGTTTCCGGCGAGGAGGCTGACGAATTGGCCGCAAAGAACGTTGCAGACCTGATCGATGCCATCTATGTGCAGGAGCGCACCGATGACACCGATGCCCAGTGTGAGGCCGCCAAGGCCGCATGGGATGCCCTGACCGATGCCCAGAAGGAGCTGGTCGAGGGCGAAGAGGCTGACCCTGACTACTTTGGCCGCGACACCGGCGATGCTTCCAAGGACGACAGCCGCAATCAGGACGACATCGGCGAGAATGAGCTGCTGGTGGTCTCCTTCGGCACCTCTTTCAACGACAGCCGAGTGAAGGATATCAAGGGCATCGAGGATGCGCTGCAGGCCGCTTATCCCGATTGGTCTGTCCGCCGCGCCTTCACCGCACAGATCATCATCAACCATGTTCAGGCCCGCGACGGCGAGAAGATCGACAACATGCAGCAGGCTCTGGACCGCGCTGTGGCCAACGGCGTGAAGAACCTGGTCGTCCAGCCCACCCACCTGATGCACGGTGCAGAGTACGACGAGATGATGGAGATGATCGACGAGTACAAGGACAAGTTCGAGAGCGTCGCCGTTGCCGAGCCCCTGCTGGGCGAGGTCGGTGCCGATGCTGCCGTCATCAACGCCGACAAGGAAGCTGTTGCCAAGGCCGTTACCGCTGCTGCTGTGAAGGATGCCGGTTTCGACAGCCTGGAGGCCGCTGCTGAGGAGAAGGTCGCCTTCGTCTTTATGGGCCACGGCACCTCCCACACCGCAAAGGTGAGCTACAGCCAGATGCAGACCGCCATGCAGACCCTGGGCTACAGCAACGTGTTCATCGGCACGGTGGAGGGTGAACCCGAGAAGACCGCCTGCGAGAACGTCATCGAGGCTGTCAAGGCCGCCGGTTACACCAAGGTCATCCTGCGCCCCCTGATGGTCGTTGCCGGTGACCACGCCAACAACGATATGGCCGGTGCGGATGACGATTCCTGGCTGAGCCAGTTCCAGGCCTCCGGTGACTTCGCGTCCGTGGAGTGCCAGATCGCCGGTCTGGGTGAGATCGAGGACATCCAGCAGCGCTACATTGAGCACACCAAAGCCGCCATCGATTCCCTGAACGGCTAATATTCCGCATTCCAATGCCCGAAGGGAGAGATCTTTTCGGGCATTTTTTATGGAGAGCTTCCCCGCATGAGGAGAAACACTCCCATTTCAAATTCTGAATTTTTGAGGTATTTTGTTTATGCACTGCAAACAGTTTGTTTCCCTGTCCGTTGCTTCTCTGATGCTGGCCGCTGCTCTCACCGGCTGCGGCGGGGCTTCTTCCACTGCTTCCTCTGCCGCCAGCTCGGAAGCCGCTTCTGCCGTGAGCACTGCCGCATCCGAACCTGCCGAAGCCGCCCTGCCGGACGGCGTGTACACGGCTGAGTTCGACACCGACAGCGGCATGTTCCACGCCAACGAAGCCTGCAATGGCATGGGTACCCTGACCGTGGAGAACGGGCAGATGACCTTCCACGTCAGTCTGGCCTCCAAGAAGATCGTCAACCTGTATGTTGGCATGGCCGCCGATGCCGAGGCCAACAAGGCAGACTGGCTGCTGCCTACCACCGACACCGTCACCTACTCCGACGGCACCTCGGAGGAGGTCTACGGCTATGATATCCCCGTGGCCGCTGTGGACCAGGACTTCCAGCTGGCACTCCTCGGGACCAAGGGCAAGTGGTATGACCACACCGTGAGCATCCGCAATGCACAGCCCAAGGCTGAGGAGGCTGCCGAGACCCCTGCGGACGGTGAATACAGCGTGAATGTGACCCTGGAGGGCGGCTCTGGCCGTGCCACCGTGGAAAGTCCTGCCGCCCTGACCGTGGCGGACGGCAAAATGACCGCTGTCATCCTGTGGAGCAGCCCCAATTATGATTACATGATCGTGGATGGTGAGAAGTATCTGCCCACCAACACCGAGGGCAACTCCACCTTTGAGATCCCTGTTTCTGCACTGGGCACCCCGCTGGCTGTCACTGCCGATACCGTAGCCATGAGCACCCCCCATGAGATCGAGTATACGCTGACCTTTGCGCTGAACTGATGAAACTGACGAGACAACAATTCCTGCGCGTTCTGCCTGCTACCGTACTGGCCCTGTCGGGTTGCGCCGCCTCCGAAACGGCTCCCGCCAGCACAGAAGAACTGGTCTTTGACCATGTCTGCCCGTTGGATTACGCCACACAGTTTACTGCAGACTGCTATGAGGGCGGCTATACCATGCTGACCCTGACCGAATCGGGGGAGCAGTTCCTTGTGACCCCGGAGGATGCCGCTGAGGTGGAAGGCCTGCCCGAGAGCGTGACGGTGCTGCGTCAGCCCATCCGGAACATCTACCTTGTCTCCACCTCGGTGATGGACCTGTTCCTCGCGCTGGATGGGCTGGACAGCGTGACCCTTTCCGGCACCCAGGCGGAGGGCTGGTATCTGGATGAGGCCAGAGCCGCCATGGAGGCCGGGCGCATTGCCTATGCGGGCAAGTACAGCGCCCCGGACTATGAAAAGATCCTTGCGGCCAACTGCGGCCTTGCCATCGAGAACACCATGATCTACCACACCCCGGAGGTCAAGGAGCAGCTGGAACGGTTCGGCATCCCGGTGCTGGTGGAGCGCTCCAGCTATGAGAGCGGCCCGCTGGCCCGGCTGGAATGGCTCAAGTTCTGGGGCATCCTGCTGGGGAAAGAGGAGCTGGCGGAACAGGAATTCGCCCGGCAGGTGGAGCGCCTTGCACCGCTGACCGGGCAGGCTTCCACCGGCAAGCGCTGTGCCTTTTTCTCCATCACAGCCAACAACCTTGCCAATGTGCGCAAGGGCGGCGACTATGTGGCTCAGATGATCGAGATGGCGGGCGGTGACTATGTGTTTGCGGACCTGACCGACAACGGCAACAACCTTTCCACCATGAATCTGCCGCTGGAGGATTTTTACGCCGGTGCAAAGGATGCGGATGTGCTCCTTTACAACAGCACCATTGAGGGCGTGGTGCATACCACCGAGGAACTGGTGGCAAAATGCCCCCTGCTGGCCGAGTTCAAGGCCGTGCAGAGCGGCAGTGTCTGGTGCACCACCCAGAGCTTTTTCCAGCAGAGTACGGCGCTGGTCGATTTTGTGCTCGACCTGCACCGTGTCTTTACGGAGAACGACCCCGCCGACCTGCAATTTCTGAGGAAAGTAGAGTAACCTATGACCAGCAAAAAGCGCCTGATCCTTTCTTACGGCATCCTTGCCCTGCTGCTGGCGGTGCTGTTTGCCGCCAACCTGTTCTGGGGCAGTGTGTCCCTGACACCGGGGGCAGTGCTGGCGGCCCTGACCGGCCGCGGGCAGGACGCTTTGAGCGTGGGCATCATCACCCAGCTGCGCCTGCCCCGGGCCGTGATGGTGGTGCTGTTGGGGGCGGCGCTCTCGGCGGCGGGCTACCTGCTGCAGACCTTTTTTGCCAACCCCATTGCAGGGCCCTTTGTCATGGGCATTTCCAGCGGGGCCAAGCTGGCCGTGGCACTGGTCATGGTGGCTTTTCTGAACCAGGGTCTGCTCACCAGCTCCCTTACCCTGATCACAGCCGCCTTTGCGGGGGCCATGGCCTCCATGGCCTTTGTGCTGGCGGTCTCCCGGCGGGTGCAGCGGATGAGCATCCTTGTTATCTGCGGCGTAATGATCGGCTACATCTGTTCGGCCGTCACGGAGTTTGTGGTGGCCTTTGCCCAGGACAGCAACATCGTCAACCTCCACAACTGGTCTCAGGGCAGCTTTTCCGGCATGACCTGGGGCAATGTGCGGGCGGCGGCGCTGGTGGTGCTGCCCGCTCTGGCGGCGGCGTTCTGCCTTTCCAAGCCCATGGCCGCTTACCAGATGGGGGAGGCCTACGCCCGGAGCGTGGGCATCAATGTCAAAGCCTTTTCCCGGCTGCTGGTGCTGCTTTCCAGCCTGCTGGCCGCCTGTGTCACGGCCTTTGCGGGGCCCATCTCCTTTGTGGGCATTGCGGTGCCCCATCTGGTCAAGCAGCTGTTCGGCAGCGCAAGGCCGCTGGTGGTGCTGCCCGGGTGCTGCCTGGGCGGGGCCGCCTTCTGCCTGCTGTGCGACCTCATCGCCCGCAGCATGTTTGCCCCCACCGAGCTTTCGATCAGCGCCGTAACGGCAGTATTTGGTGCACCGGTGGTCATCTGGCTGCTGGTGCGCCGGGGTCAGGAGGGTGTGCGATGAAATACCGCTGTGAAACGAAAGAACTGGCCATCGGCTATGGCGGCGCGCCCCTTGCTTCCGGCATCACGCTGGGGGCGGTGCCGGGGCAGATCCTGGCCCTCATCGGGCCAAACGGCGCGGGCAAATCCACCCTGCTCAAAACGCTGGCGGGCCAGCTGGCCCCCATGGGCGGGGCTGTCCTGCTGGATGGCCGCAGCCTGACCGATTACACCGGCACAGCCCGGGCCCGGAAGCTGGCCCTGATGCTGCCCCACACCCGCCGCACCGAGCTGACTTCCTGCTTTGAGTTTGCCGCCGCCGGACGCATTCCCTATACCGGGCGGCTGGGCATCCTGTCCGATACCGACCGGCAGGCCGTGCGGGACGCGCTGGAACTGGTGGGGGCTTCCCCGCTGGCGGGCCGGGATTTCAACTGCATCAGCGACGGCCAGCGTCAGCGCGTTCTGCTGGCCCGTGCCATCTGCCAGCAGCCCGGAGTTCTGCTGCTGGACGAGCCGACCTCTTTTCTGGATGTCAAGGGCAAGATCGAGCTGCTGACCATCCTGCAGAAGCTGGCCCATGAGCAGGGGCTGGCCGTGATCGTCAGCCTGCACGAGCTGGACATGGCGCAGAAGATCGCGGATGCGGTGGTTTGCGTGTTTCCGCACAGCGTTTCGGGGGTGCTGACCACAAAGGAGGCCTTTGCCCCGGAGAACATCCGGGCGCTGTACAGCCTGACCAAAGAGCAGTACGAGGCCGTGTTCGGCCCGGAAAAGCCTGCCGGGCCAAAGTTTGAACATTACGTCCGCAGTGGGCAGAAGCTGCTCCGCTGCGGGTACACCA
>UMHI01050039.1_pt1 | contig 10005 bp, 9 predicted proteins | sample 1965481 | NCBI WGS metagenome assembly UMHI01 (sample SAMEA4836093, study PRJEB28245) | human gut metagenome | biome: gut microbiome; material: fecal sample | place: Denmark | collected 2008 | reverse complement strand
ATGGGTTTTCCAAAAGGATTTTTATGGGGTGGCGCAGTTGCTGCCAATCAGTGTGAAGGTGCTTATTTAGAAGATGGTAAAGGTTTATCAGTACCAGACATGTTACTTGGTGGAGATGTAAATACTCCAAGAACATTCTTACCAAAGACTGATAAGACTGCGTTCTATCCAAGCCATGAAGCAATTGATTTCTATCATCATTATGCTGAAGATATTGCTTTATTTGCAGAAATGGGATGGAATGTATTCAGATTATCAATCAACTGGGGTAGAATTTTCCCTAATGGTGATGATGAAACACCTAATGAAGAAGGTTTAGCTTTCTATGACAAGGTATTTGACGAATGTAAGAAACACAATATTGAACCTTTAGTTACATTATGTCATTATGAAATTCCTTGGAACATTGTGACTAAATACAATGGTTTCTCTGATAGAAGAGTGGTTGATATGTTTGTTAAGTATGCAACTACTTGTATGAAACGTTATAAGGATAAGGTTAAATACTGGTTAACATTCAACGAAATCAATATCGCATGTATGGGTGAAGGTGGATTAGGTGACCTTTATGGTTTAGGTATCATGGACCCAGAAGATGTTAACTCTGATGAACGTATTCCATTAAATAAATTAAAATCTAACCCTCAGAAGACATTTGAAGCATTACATAATCAGTTTGTTGCAAGTGCATTAGTTGTAACAGAAGGTCATAAGATCAATCCTGATTTCATGATTGGTAACATGATTGCTCATACAACTTTATATCCATTAACACCAAATCCAAAAGATATTCTTGCAGCATTTAATGAAGATAACTTCAAGAATAACTTCTGTGGTGATGTACAGGTTCGTGGTGAATATCCAACATATATGTTCAGATATTTCAAAGATCATGGCATTGATACTTCATTTATTACTGAAGAAGATAAGAAAATCATTAAAGAAGGCGTTATTGACTTCTATACATTCTCTTACTATATGTCTAACTGTGTAACAGTTGATGAAAATGCTGAAAAGACAAATGGTAACCTTGCAACAGGTGCTAAGAACCCTTACTTAAAGGCTTCTGACTGGGGATGGCAGATTGACCCTGATGGATTAAGATATACATTAAATATCCTACATGACCGTTATCCTCATACACCATTAATGGTTGTAGAAAATGGTTTTGGTGCATTCGATAAGGTAGAAGAAGATGGTTCTGTACACGATACTTATAGAATTGATTACTTCAGAGATCATATTAAAGCAATGGATGAAGCTATCGAAGATGGTGTACCACTAATCGGTTATACAACTTGGGGACCAATCGACTTAGTATCTGCAGGTACTGGACAGTATGCGAAACGTTATGGTTTCATCTATGTAGATAGACATGATGATGGAACTGGGGACTTCTCTAGAAGCAAGAAAGATTCATTCTTCTGGTATAAGAAAGTCTGCGAATCTAATGGCGCTGATTTAGACTAATACAAAAAGACGTAACTCATATATACGAGTTACGCCTTTTTTCTTATTCATCAAAGATATTTACAATTTCACCATCAAGAATACGATTCATATTCTTAACGGCACAGAAGTTACCACACATAGAACATGTATCTTCTTTTTCAGGTGCTGCTTCAGCACGATAACGTCTTGCTTTTTCTGGATCAATTGAGTATTTAAATGTTTCTTCCCAGTCCAGCTTCTTTCTTGCACATGCCATCTTATTATCTAATTCCATGGCACCAGGAATACCCTTCGCTATATCTGCCGCATGTGCTGCAATCTTGGATGCAATAATACCTTCCTTAACATCATCTAGATTAGGCAGACGAAGATGTTCGGCAGGAGTCACATAACATAAGAATGATGCACCATAAGTTGCTGCAATTGCACCACCGATGGCAGCAGTAATATGATCATAACCAGGGGCAATATCAGTAACTAAAGGGCCTAATACGTAGAAAGGTGCACCTTTACAGATTGTCTTCTGGATTTCCATATTAGCGGCAATCTGATTTAAAGGCATATGACCAGGACCTTCAATCATCACCTGTACATCTTTATCCCATGCACGCTGTGTTAATTCTCCTAAAGTCACTAACTCACCAATCTGAGCCACATCAGTTGCATCAGCCAAACATCCAGCACGACATGCATCACCTAAACTCATAGTAATATCATATTCACGGCAGATATCTAAGACTTCATCATAATGTTCATAGAATGGATTTTCTTCTCCAGTCATAGCCATCCAGGCAAACATAATAGAACCACCACGAGAAACAATATTCATTAAACGCTTATTATTCTTAAAACGTTCATACATAGCTCTATTGATTCCACAATGAATAGTCATGAAATCCACACCATCTTCTGCATGCATTCTTACAATATCTAACCATTCTTTTGCAGTAATATCTTTTAAAGCCTTATGATAGTAAACTACAGCATCATAAATAGGGACTGTACCAATAATGGCAGGACATTCTTTAGTTAATCTTTTTCTAAAAGTACGTGTATCACCATAAGAACTTAAGTCCATGATTGATTCAGCGCCCATTTTTACTGCATTATTCACTTTTTCAATTTCTACATCCATGTCTTTACAGTCTCTAGAAATACCTAGGTTCACATTGATCTTAGTCTTCAACATTGAACCAATACCACTCGGATCAATAGAAGTATGATTCTTATTACATGGAATAATAGCATGTCCTTTCGCAATATGTTCACGTAATACTTCTACATCCATAGATTCTTTTGCGGCTACAATTTCCATTTCAGGTGTAATAATCCCCTGTCTTGCAGCATCCATTTGTGTTGTGTAACTCATATAAGTCCTCCTTTTGACAATAAAAAAAGGTATACCTGAGCATGTATACCTAAAAAAAACAAAATTCCTACGCCGGCATTATCCGTATCAGGTTTTATGGGTCGAAATCCGATCGTATTTCTTCTCAGCCGTCGCGGCAGCTCCCCTTTTTTTATTTGGTTGATAGTGGTATATTACATCTTATATAAATAAAATGCAACGCTTTCATTAAAAAAATGTTACAAAATTATTGTGAAATTTTGAACAAATAATGTAACAATGAAAACATTGTTATCTAATGACTATCTGTCAACAAAATATCACTTATTTATTGGATTGGTGAGCTAATAATGTAAAGATGAAACATTTTTACGAAAGTTTGATTTCTATTCTTGAAAATTATAGAAATCACTTTCATTTCTATTTATAATTATTAGAAAGAGAAAAGGAGATAAGACAATGTTTAGAGACGACTTTTTATGGGGTGGCGCAGTAGCTGCTCATCAGTGTGAAGGTGCCTGGCAGGAAGGCGGAAAAGGAATCAGCTGTACAGATGTAGAAACAGCGGGAGATAACGTAACAGGAGCACCTAGACGTTTAACAGATGGTGTTCTTCCTGGAGAAGATTATCCAAACCATGTAGGTGTAGACTTCTATCATCATTATAAAGAAGATATCGCATTACTTGCTGAAATGGGATTCAAGGCATTTAGAACTTCTATTGCCTGGACAAGAATCTTCCCAAGAGGAGATGAAGAAACACCTAATGAAGAAGGGTTGAAGTTCTATGATGATATGTTTGATGAATTATTAAAATATGGTATTGAACCAGTTATCACATTATCACATTTTGAATTGCCTTGGGCACTCGCAAAAGAATATGGAGGATTTAGAAATCGTAAAGCCATTGATATGTTTGTGAAGTTCGCAAAGGTATGTTTTGAAAGATATCAGCATAAAGTAAAATACTGGATGACATTCAATGAAATCAATAACCAGGCTGATCCGACTCAGCATAACTTAATCCAGGAAGGTGCTGTATTATTAAAAGAAGGCGATGATGCTGAATATTTAATGTATTTATCAGCACATCATGAATTAGTTGCTTCAGCACTTGCAGTTAAGGCAGCTCATGAAATCAATCCTGACTTAAAGGTTGGTTGTATGATTGGTATGAATGGTGTTTATCCAGCTTCTCCAAAACCAGAAGATATGATGAATGCCTTAGGTGCTATGCATCAGAAATATTGGTTTGCTGATGTACATGCAAGAGGACATTATCCAAGATATATCTTAAAGAAGTTTGAAAGAAAAGGATATAATTTCATTACTGAAGAAGATAAGAAGATCTTAAGTGAAGGTAAAGTAGATTACATTGGATTCTCTTATTACATGTCATTTGCAACTAAGTATCAAGGACGTAATGAAAAGACATTTGATTACTGTAGTGAAGACTTTGTAAGAAATGAATACTTAAAGGCTTCTGACTGGGGATGGCAGATTGACCCATTAGGATTACGCTGGTGCTTAAACTGGTTCTATGATCGTTACGAACTTCCAATGATGATTGTAGAAAACGGCTTTGGTGCTTATGATAAGAAAGAAGAAGATGGTACTGTAGATGACCAGTATCGTATTGATTACTTAAAGGCACATATTGAAGCAATGAGAGATGCAGTCACTTATGATGGTGTTGATCTTTTAGGTTATACTATGTGGTCTCCATTTGATATCGTATCTGCTTCTACTGGTGAATATGATAAACGTTATGGTTTCATCTATGTTAACTATAATAATAACCATGAAGGGGACTTCTCTAGAAGTAAGAAGAAATCATTTTACTGGTATAAACACGTTATTGAAACAAACGGTGAAGAATTATAATACTCAAGAGATAGCTGTGGCTATCTCTTTTTTTAGCAGTCAAATTTGACAAGTGCTAAATAACGACTATAATTATCAACAGGTGATAAAGATGCGTAACTATGTATTTGATTTTACTCATTCCTATAAAGGGGATTATCCACAGTTAACTTATTATGATTGTAGTGACATTGAAGGAACACGCTTATTCTGTGACCAACAGGCAGAAAAACAATTAAAAGAGATGATAAGTAAGAATGGTATTTCTGGTATTCATTTTATTGATTCTGGAGATTATCATTACATCACTAAATTGATGATTGATTTTATTCATGAACCTTTTGATCTTGTTTTGATTGATCATCATACAGACATGCAATCTTCTATTGTAGGAGATATGCTCAGCTGTGGAAATTGGGCTAAAAAAGCTTTACAAAACCCTTTCCTTCATCGTTTATATTTAATAGGACCAAGTAAACATGATTTAAAATCAGTGGAACAGAATAAAGTATTAAGTTTCAGCATAGAAGAACTTGAACAAGGTGCTACTATTCCTCTTGAAACGAAATATCCTGTTTATATTTCTATAGATAAGGATGTCTTAGATGAAAAATATGCCATGACGAACTGGAATCAAGGAGATATGTCGCTAGGTATGTTGGAGGATGTATTAGCGCACTTCTTAAAAAACTGTGAAGTAATTGGCATTGATATATGTGGCGACGATCCAGATATCGATGATTATCCTACTTATATAAAAGCTGAAAGAATCAATAATCTTTCTGATGATGCACTTTATCAAACTGCTATGAAAATATTAAAAAGGAGACAAAAGAAATGAGAAAAGATTTTGGTGCACGTGCACTTACTTATCCACAGCCTGTTTATATGATTGGGAGTTTTGATAAGAATGATCATCCTGATTTAATGAATGCAGCATGGGGTGGCATTAGCGATACAATGGAAATTTCGTTGAGTCTTTCTAGTGGACATAAAACAGTCCAGAACATCTTAAAAACACAGGCTTTTACTGTCAGTATTGCAGATGAAGATCATGTAGTAGCGTGTGATTATGTGGGTGTTGTATCAGGACATAAGGAACCCAATAAACTAGAAAAAGCAGGTTTTACTTATACGCCATCTAGTAAAGTACATGCTCCTATTATCAATGAATTACCTATATGTCTAGAATGTCGTCTTAAGGACTATGATTTAGATACAGAAATCATGAAAGGTGAAATTGTCAATGTATCTGTAGATGAACGTGTCTTAGATGAAACAGGAAGAGTCGATGTATCTAAAGTAAAGCCTATCACATTTGATCCATTCAATAATCAATATGTAGGTTTAGGAAAGATTGTTGGGCGTGCTTTTAAAGATGGTTTTAAACTAAAATAAGGACTCATAGGAGTCCTTTTAAATTAGTCTTTTTTAACTGTATGTAATTTCTCTAATAAACCACTCTTTTTAAATGTAGGTGCTAAAGCTAAATAAAGTGCTGAAGAAATCACAATCGCAATTACTGCATTAGTAATAGTAGTCACTGCATTCCAAGATGCAAGAGCTAAAGCAGCTTGAGAAGGTGCACCAAGTAATACTGAAGTATAGAAATAAGAGAATAGTGGTTCAGCAATCACATTAAATAATAAACCTGCAAATGTAGAAGCAACTACACCAATCACTAACTGTTTACCTTTTAGTTTTTGAATCTTGAATACTCTATGTGCAACTAGACCTGTAATAACCCCAATACCAAACTTTAAGATAAATGTCTTTGGTGCGACTACTACATAAGTAGGATCAAGTAAATCACCAATACCCATACCAACTGCTCCCGCAATTCCTCCAGGAACACCACCTAATAATAAAGCAGCTAATACACAGAATGTATTTCCTAAATGGAATGAAGTAGTTCCTCCTGGTGTTGGAATCTTGATCTGTAGGAATGTGAAGGCGATATAAGCTAAAGCCGCCATCAATCCTGTTACTGCAATTTTTAATGTTTTATTGTCTTTCATATAAAACACCCCCCTTTGATGAATAACACTATACATACATTCTGACATTATATAAATACTCAGTTATTAACTAAAAAAATAAGGTCAGTTTTAAAACTGACCTTATTCATGTACGATTTTTCCAAATAAGAAACGGATCAGAGGACCACAATAGAAAATCTGGAATAATAATGCGACAGGGAAGTTCATGAATGTTGTCTGGAACCAAACTGAAACATCGATGTTCTTGAATAATACAGTTGCGATTAAGCTCATGCATGGACACATGATACAAACAATCATACAAGAAATGGCAAGAGTAATCACAATAGGACGATCTGTAGGCTGTACAAAACGGAAAGCAAGCTTATGTGCTAAAGAATCTACAACGAGTAGTTCTAAAAAGAAAGCGACAGGCCACATGATAATCATTTCGTGGAAGGCAAGTAAAAAGACCTGGTTTGTCATTCCTCCGATATTTAATGAGATGTTGAAGAGAATCATGACATACACCATTAAGAATGACATCATCGCAGTAAATAATAGATTTTGTTTAAATGTTTTAGGCATTGGAAAAAATGCTCCTTTCTTGAAATTACACAAAAAAACAACACTTAATATAAGTGTTGTTCGTTATCAAGCTATGCTTGTGCGTTTCCAATAATACCCTAAATCAATATTCTTTTTTTTGCATGACTTACTTTAATATATTTTAGAAAATATGTCAATAAAGTATTTTTTCTAATATTTCTATAGCCTGTGGTAATTTATCTAAATCGATAGAAGAGTAGTTCATAATGAAGGTATGTGATGTATGAGGTGTATTCTTAAGATAGTAATGAGAAATAGCTCTTAGATGGATTCCTTCTTCTTTTAATTTATTGATAAGTGTTTCATCAGACATATGTGTATGAATTGTGATAAGGAAATGAAGACCGGCATCTTCCTTGGAAATAGTAATCATATCCTTTAAACTACTTTCTTCTAACATCTTTACAATCGCATCACGCTTATTATGATAATGGTTACGTAATTTAGTAATATGCTTATCAAAATAATGTTCATTAATAAATGATGCAAGAGTATATTGTTCGAAATTAGAGACTGTACAGGCATAAAAAGAGAGCTTCTTATTATAGAGTTCTAATAAATGATGAGGAAGCACCATATAACTAATACGAATAGTAGAAGCAAGAGTCTTAGTGAAGGTATTCATATAAATAACCTTTTCGCTTAAATCAATACTCTGCAAAGCAGGAATAGGATGGCCACTTAAACGTAATTCACTATCATAATCATCTTCTATAATATAGCGATGTTCCTTCTTATTTGCCCAGCCAAGTAATTCATAGCGTCGAGTTATAGGCATAATAATACCAGTTGGGAAATGATGAGAAGGAGAGATGTGGGCAATATCTACATCTAAATCTTCTAATTGGTTGACTAGTATTCCCTGCTCATCCATATCTATAGGAACACACTTAACCTCTAAACTAGAATAAACATCTAATATTTTATTATAACCAGGGTTCTCTACAGCATATAAAAGATCAAAGCCTAACAGCTGAACAAGTAATCCATATAAATATTCAGTCCCCGCACCAATAATAATTCTTTCTGGTTCAACATCCATATTTCTGAATTCTTTTAAATGTTGAGAAATCGCTTCTCTTAATTCATAAATTCCACCTACTGGAGGATTAACCATTAGTTCTGATTGGTGTTCATTTAATACGTCTTTCATAAGTTTAGACCATGTTGTGAAAGGAAATAAATTGGCTGGTGTCTGATTAGAAGAGAAATCACACCAATAGGACTCTTTCTTAATAGAAGGTTTATGAATCATCTTAGCAGGAATAAAAGGTGTCTTATTATTAATAGGTGATACATAAAAGCCTTTCTTGGGTAATGAATAAACATATCCCTCAGCCATTAACTGCGCATAGGCATTTTCTATTGTAATAATACTAATACCTAGATTTTTCGCAAATGTACGCTTAGAAGGCAGCTTCTCATCTGCGGTCAGATGTCCCTCTAGAATGTCGTTCTTAATAAATGTATATAATTGCTGGTAGAGAGATTTATGGTTATTTTCATCAAAACTATATGTAAGCATAGATACCTCCTTTCTTTTCTAACCATTATAGCGTAATCATTTGAAAAAAAGAAGAAAACAGCATAGAATAGTCTTGTTAATGGAGGATAATCTATGGCGTTAACGGCTAAAAGAATTACAGAGAATTTTAAGGAATTAGAAGATCTTAATAATGAAGCATTTCCTAAAGAAGAACGTATCTCTATTGAAAGAATGATTGATTTATCTCAAACAGGTATATCAGATCTTTATGGTGTCTATGATGGAGATATATTTGTTGGATTCTTTATGACAATGACATCTGATACATGTGTTTATTTATTCTATCTTGCAATCTGTTCATCACTTCGTTCTCATGGGTATGGAGGACGTACTTTAAAGTTGATGGATGATCTCTATCAAAGACAGATTGTGTTGGATATGGAACCTTTAGATGATCAAGCAGCTAACTATGAACAGCGTTTAAGACGTACTAAGTTTTATGCGAGTCATGGCTACCGTTCTAGTGGGTATCATTTATTCTATTGGAATCAGACATTTGATTTATTATGTACAAGAGGTCCTTTCCTAAAAGATGACTTTATTGAGATTACTAAAGAACTTCAAAGAGTTGTGGATGAATCAGGAGAAGGGGACTTCCATCCAAAGATGTTGAAGGCAGCCTATGATATTCTAGATATTATTGATTTATAAGAACCGAAAGGTTCTTTTTTCATTTCCTAACACTTAGGAAGTTAAATTGAATGCATAAAGCACTCTAAACCATTACAATGAAGGTACAGGAGGTAATACGTATGAATAATAGACAGCAGCGTATTATAGATATCCTTCATGATTATGATGAATGGGTGACAGGTAAAGAGCTTGCTTCTATGTTGTCTGTATCAGATCGTACAATCCGTTCTGATATTGAGCATATTAATAAAGAGTATGAATGTACTCTTATAGAAGCCAATCGTCGTAAAGGTTATCACTTAGACGAGATGCTGACAAGTGTCAAAGGAATTACGACAAAGTCAGTCATTCCTCAGACATCTCAGGAACGTGTATCTTGGATCATTAAGGAATTATTGTTTAAACAGGAAATCAATCTCATTGAATTACAGGATCGTATTTATGTCAGTGGTTATACGATTGATAATGACTTAAGAAATATCAGACGTATACTCAATGAATATCCTTCTTTAAAAGTGGTACGTGTAAAGAACCCAATGGCATCAACTTAAGGATTTAGACATCCACTAAGTTGA
>UMHI01034246.1_pt1 | contig 10027 bp, 7 predicted proteins | sample 1965481 | NCBI WGS metagenome assembly UMHI01 (sample SAMEA4836093, study PRJEB28245) | human gut metagenome | biome: gut microbiome; material: fecal sample | place: Denmark | collected 2008 | reverse complement strand
TGACGCTGGATGAGTCCTTCTTTTCCGGTGAAAATGCTGACCAGGAGAAATTCCATTTTGAGGCGGTAGAGTATCCCACCGATGTTCCGCAGCTTTCCACTCGGGAAAGACTCAAGATGGAACAGGAGGCGACGGGCATGTTTATTTCCGGGCATCCGATGGATTCCTATAAGGACGAAGTCTCTCGGAAAACGACCCACACCCTCAGCCAGGTGGCTATCCACGATGAGGATTCGCTCATCCAGACGCTTGACATCAAGGACGATACTTCCGTTCGTGTGGCAGGCGTTATTACACGGGTGAAGAAGCTCACCACGAAGAAGAAACAGCAAATGGCGTTCATCACCATCGAAGACCAGACCGACAAGCTGGATGTGACTATCTTCCCGAAAGCGTACGATTCCTACGGTTCGAAGCTGGCGGAAGGATTGGCCATTCTGGTTTATGGTCGAATCCAGAACGCTGAAAATGAACGGAAGGTTGTCGCGGACAGCATCAGCTTCCTCGATAAATCCGTGCTGGAATCTAAGGCTGACGAAGAACAGAAGTAAATTTTCCAAACAACAAGGCCCAGGTATCCGTAATGGATATCTGGGTCTTTGTTTTGCTTTCAGGGAAGTCAAAGGAATACCGCGCCATCACACCATTTTTTCATGGCGTTGTAGAGCAGCTGGCACATAGCCTCCGGCGGAACATCCTGCCAGATAGCCGGTTTATACTGTCTGAGCCCGTAGGTCGTCTTGCCCTCAGAATAGGCGAGAATACCGATATGCGACGGGATGAGTGGCTTAATCTTAGGGGCAAGCTCTGCGGGTACGCAGTAGTAGTTTTCGTTTCCATGGAAGTTATGTCCGTTGTCACTTTTGAAGTCGGAAAGCGTGATTTTGACTTCATAGCAGGTAGCCATCATACCAACCGTGTACTCATGATGGCGGTAGATGCAGCCATGGCACCTCTTAGCATCCGGGGTAGTCGAGCCATCCCGAAAGCACTGACCAAGAGGACCGCTCTTTTCAGCCTGCAGCAGCCTGTCTGCGTCAAATTTCGATGGGTTGAGGAAGGGGCAAGTATATTCCTCAGAGGCATAGTAATCCTCAAAACGAATAGAATCGACAATACCGGTTGGCGTCCAAACTTCGTCAGCCCAGCGAATCGTCCGCATCTGACTCTTGATTTTCGGAGAATAACGGTGTGTAAGCTCTTTAATTCTCTTGGTCAGGTCTGTTTCCATGGGTATCTCTCCTTGCTGCAGGCGGGCCACAATAGCCTCTGGTAATTCCATTATACAGCGAAAGAAAGGCAGTGCGCAACCAGCATAGGACCATCGTGACATATGCAGAAGGGAACTTTTGCCGCCCGCGCCCAATATGCCAGACATTGTCTGGTATATTGGGACAGTGACGGAATCTAAAATGTTGTGCTATTTTTGCGCACAAGACAGCAAAACTTGCACTATTATTCCATATGTGGTATAATTTAGACATATATTGGATGAAATTCGCGGGATGTGAGTATATGGCAGAAAAGAAAAAGCCAACAGCAAGTCAGCGCCTTTTACAAAAGCTGATGCCGGCGTACAAAGAAATTACCTTGAAGGAAGAGCAGGTAGAGTGCATCAACGCTATCATGGCTGAACCGAAGGGGACGAGGATGCTGGTCGTCATGGCTACCGGGCTCGGTAAGACAGCCACATTCACTCACATTCCGAGAAAAGGGAAGGTCTTAATCGTTGCGGCGGGAAAGGAAGTCGTCCTGAACCCGCTGGCATATTATAAATGCGAAGTCGGCATTGAAATGGGTAGCTTCCACGCAAAGAAAGACTTCCCTGATGCGGAAGTTATCTGCGCGTCGGCGCCGTCTATGGCAAAGCGCCTGAACGAATATGACCCCAAGGAATTTGAAACTATCATCATCGATGAGGCTCATCATTCCACGGCAAAAACCTATCGAGAAATCATTGATTACTTTGAGCCGGACCGACTTATTGGCTTTACAGCTACACCTAAGCGCACAGACGGTGTAGGACTGAACCAAGTCTATAGTAAAATCGTCTTTAACCGCGACCTCAAATGGGCCATTAAAGAGGGCAAGCTGAGTGATATTTACGGCCGCACCGTTAAAATCGATGTAGACCTGAGAAACGTACGCAAAATTGGAAGCCCGAACGGGGATGTGGACTATAACTCTGCTGACTTGGCTCGCGCCATGTCAAAATCCGCACCTTTCATCGTGGATATCTATAACCAATACGCCTTTGGGCCAACCCTAATCTTCGTGGCTTCTGTGGCTATAGCGCATGAGGTTGAGAAGCTGATTGCAGGTGCCGTTTCAATCACAGGCGAAATGGACGAAACGTCACGAAACACAATTTTGGAAGAATTCCGAGCAGGGAAAGTGCCATGTATCGTAAGCGTCGGCGTTTTGAAAGAGGGCGTTGACCTGCCGAACGTCCTTTCCGTCATCGTGGCACGGCCTACGCTCAGTTCTATCCTGTACGCCCAAATGGTGGGCCGTGGCACCCGTTTATTCCCAGGGAAGGCATACCTCAACCTTATCAATGTCGAAGGTATCATTGGCAAGGGCGTGCAGCTTTGCTGCCCCGCGACCTTGATGGGCATTGACCTGCGTACGGTGCCTGCAGCGGACCAGAACAAGTTCGACAATGTGAAGGCGTCAGACATGGAACGCATCGCCAATGACATTATGGACACCCCGGAAAGCTGGGCAACGAATGCGGAAGCGGTGGAACTGTGGGCGGATACTTCCGGTTATGACCTGCATGATGTGGCATGGTTCCTCTACCCGGACGGGCACCTGGAACTGACGTTCCCGGATAAAAGCCGGAAGGTACTCCGTATGACCATCCCTGCGCCGGATATGCTGGGGCGTACCGTTATTGGTTATACCAGAATGCCGGTACAAATGGCGTTGGACAGAGCGCGAGACCGTCTGGACCGCTATTATGAAGACACCGCTCGACTCTGGGACATTCAAGCGATGAAGAAGTCGTGGGGTATGCGTCCTATTACGCAGAAGCAGGAATATCGCATCCACAACATGTATCCAGACGTTGATACAACGGGCATGACGAGCATCCAAGCGTCCCGCATTATTTCGCGCATGGAAGCAGCGGAATCCGGCGAAGACGACAACATGAAGGAAATCTACTTTGTCCCGCCGAACAAGCGACCGAAGAAATTCTTCAGCTGCGAAATGATAGAGGTCGACGATGAAGAATCCAGAATGGTCTATGACTTCAATCCAGGCGACGAGTACATTGTGGCACCGCTGGAAAAGGATTTCCGCAAGGTCTATCTGGATTGGATAGAAAAGAGCGTCCTGGCAACATACAAGAAAGAGGGGAATAACCTCGACACGACCATTGACCGTATCAATAGGCGCTCCAAAATTACGTTTGCCAAAGTGTTCCTCAAAGTCCATAAGGAATATCGTTACATCTATGCGCTCGGGAAGTCTCCCATATCGAGAAAAGACCTCGCCACATGGATGGCGAAGGAAGCGGATGTCGCTATTCCGCGCATCATCAAGGCAAGAATTGTAGAACCGACAACATCGTCATTCATGAAGGTTCGGCCAAACGTCAACGAGCCACCATACAACAGGCTTAAATTTGATTATCCGGAATCGGCGGAAGTCGCTTCAGGGAAGCGAATCTCCATGTCTGCAGAAACGAAGGCAATCAAACAGAAGCAAATGGAGCAGTGGGCGGAGAAAAAGAGGCGGGAGCTAAAAGAAACATCATCAGAATAGTTGCTATACATTGTCGCCCCCCGTGTGCGTGAGTTGAAGCGTCCCCCTGCCGCACCAATCCGGTTGGTACTTTCGTTCACACCCCTCGCGGGGGCGTGAGTTGAAGCGGCACGCGCCACACTGCCTTTGGACTGCGCCAACGTCGCACCCCGTAAGGGGGTGCGTGAGTTGAAAATGAGAAAAAGGATGCTACACAACGTAGCATCCTTTTTCTATTCGCTATTTCAGTTTTTAAGGGTTTTCAGTCGGAACAGAAACTCTATGGAACTGCCGCAGCTGCTCGTCTGTGAGTTCCGGGCAATCTGTGTCAGGAATTGCAGGACGAGTCTCCAAAGCGGTCAACAACTCTACTTGTGCAGGAGTCAAAGGCTGCTCTGGTGAAATTATTTTGCGAACAATCATGTCGAATCACCTATCCCTTCGCGTATAGTATACACCAATGCACGAGGCAAGACAATACAAACGGGGGCTTCCGTTCCGTACGGACAGAAAAGCATCTTGTGGAAGAAGTAAAGCCTTACCAGAAGCAGTTTTTCCGCCCAAATGGTTTGCAATAGACTTCCGTATATGGTATGATTTTGTCACCTATTGGACGAAAGTGGTGAAATCATGGCTATGTGGATACCATGGGCAGCCTGCGTTATTATCGGCGCAGCACTGGGGTACGGAGCATATACGGACGCAAAGACTCGGACTATTCCCAACCTTGTGCCTCTTGTCGTTTTGGCGGCAGGTTTTTTCACAGCAGGCAGCCTTGTCGGGAAACTGGTGACTCTGAGCATTTTTGTGGTAGTCTTTGCTTTGGTATCCCATATGACGAAAATGCGGTCCGGCGGTGGGGATGTAAAACTCTATATGGCAATAGCGTTCTCTTTGGGAGCATTCTCTTTGGTCGTTATATTGGTTCTTACGATGCTCTTACTGAAGGTAGCAGATAAGGTAAAAGGAAAGAAGAGAGAAAAGGGAGAACGGTTCCCTCTGTGTGCTTATGTGTTCCCTGCGTATTTGATTTATTTCTTTGGGTATATGGTGCCGGCAGCCATTATAGCAGGCCGATGAAGGAGGGAAATCTTTATGGGTTATCTGAGTGATTTGATGAGAGGTAAACGGCAGCCAAAGGGCGAGGCAACGAGGGAAGAATTGCAGAGCCATCACTGCTATACAACAGACCTTCTGTCGGATGGCTTTATCAGCCCTCTGGTGCTCCCGAATGACCGTCTGAGGGAATTGCAGGAAGATATGTCCATTGAGCAGATGGCGGATATCTGCCATATTCCAACGAGAGAAATGATGATACTGATGGACCATGACTACTTGGAGCCTACAGCCCGTCAGCTGGTATCTATCTCTCGGGCTTTTGGCGTTTCTATCATCTGGCTGCTGGGTTACCATACGTCCCGTGAAACATACAGCATGAGCAATGACCTTGCCATGCTCTCACTTATTGGAAAGCGTAATGCAGTCGAAGAAACACAGTACAGGGACCGAAAGGGTGGCGCCATTGAAGAATTCTTTGTAAACCACCTTGCGAAGCGCATCCAGAAGTGGAACCTCCAGATATCGAACCTCGCGGCGCGGCACACGGCTATGGAGCATCTGCCCCTGACAAATGAGGAACTCTATCAGATAACAGGACAGCCTGTTTTCATGGAAATGAGCAATGAAGAAGTGGCATGGGGCCTTGTCCGGAAAGACGATATTGTAACCGCTTCCGGCACCTACGATATTCTCAATAACGGGGACCAATTCAAGGCGTATCTGACACCAGATACAGCCATATCAATCACCTGATATATACGAGATTATCGCCCAGAACTGAGTCGATATTGAAAAATTCAATTCGTCAGTTCTGGGCGATTTTTGTACCTAAAATCACGCAAATTTCGATAAAAATATAACGTTTTTGTACCGATGCGCCTTGCAGGGGTTGTTCTGAATATGGTATAATCTTTACATAGGATGGATGAGAAATCAAAATCTAAAGAGGGGGAGAGTAATCATGTTAGAACTGCAAATTGGCTTAAATAGCGAGAAACGATATGCCCGCCTGATGTGCGAAATGAAAGAAGCAGCTGAGCTTGGCGGCGACATTTTCCTGCTGGTGCCTGACCAGTCTACTTATACGCATACCAAAAAGGCTTGCGAAACCATGGGCAATGACTTCGTAAATCAGCGTGTTCATGTTGTGGGCTTCGATAAACTGTTTGAAATCGTCCATAAGGAACTCGGCGGCAAGAAGAGATACCTCGACGATGGCGGCCGCCTAATGGCAATGGCAATGGCTACGGATAACTGCGCAAAGCGCGGCGAACTCAGCGTCTATAAGGGACTGGCTTCCCGCCCTGAGTTCCTGACCAAACTGCTCAGCGCCCATGACTTGATGGCCATGCATGGTGTTACGCCTGACGCCCTGCGAAAAAAGACCGAGGGGCTCGATAACAAGCCGCTGCGGGAAAAGGTTACGGATATGGCCAACCTGTTTGACGAATACACAGCGATTTGCGAAAAGGCGCGTGAAAACGTTGACCCAACTGAGGAATTCGTTGAAATCGCGAAACTGATTTCGACGCATAATTGGGGTAAAGGCTCCCACTGGTTCATTACGGGCTATTCAGATTTCCCTGCGAACCAACTGCAGATTATCGACGTCATCATGCCCAGATGCGCAAGTATGCTGGTTGACCTCGCTATCAGCGACCTGAATGATGATAAGCCGGGGAGAGAGATTGCTTCCTACACAGCAAGAACCCTCAAAGAATACGCAGAGTCCCTCAATATTTACGGCGGCGAGATTTACATGCCGAATAAAAGCTCTGAACATCCGGCGCTGGGTTACCTGCAGGAAACGCTGTGTGATTCTACCCCTGCGGAACCCGCCGAAATTCCAAATGCCGGCAAGGTCGTGAAGCTGTTCAAAGACCCGTCTCCTTACCAGGAGTGCCAGCATATTGCAGGCACCATCATGCGGGCCATCCGCAACGGATACCGCTATCAGGACATTTCTGTCGTGCTCCCGGATTATGACCGCTATTCGCCCATTCTTGCGTCTGTGTTCCGCCGCTATGATATTCCCGTTCATCTGGCCAGCCGGAAGAACGAAATGGGCAAGCAGCCTGTTATGCTGGCGGTCTTCGGCGCTCTGGATTGCGCGACCCACGGCATGCAAAGAACAGACGTCATTCAGTATCTGAAATCCGGGCTGTCTGCTCTGACGACCGCAGAAGCGGACGAACTGGAAAACTACGCCATGACGTGGAATATCCATGGACGGGGCTGGGAGCCGAAGGATGGGGAATGGGTCATGTCGCCCAGCGGCTACGGCTCCGAGATGACGGATGCTGAAAAAGAGCAGCTGGCACATCTGAACGAACTGCGTGTCAAGGGGATTACACCCCTGCTGACACTGAGAGACGCCCTGTATGAGCATGATAACATCGCCGAAAAGGTGGAGGACATCTATAACTTCCTCGACGCCACAGGGTTCAATGATAAGCTCCAGGCTGTTGTGGATAACCTGATGGCATCCGATAACGAACAGCTGGCAAACGAGTTTGCACAGGTTGCTGGGGTTCTGGCTGACGCCATGGAGCAGATGCATGAGATTATCGGGGAATCCACCCGCCGCCCGGCGGATTTTGCTAAGCTCTTCCGCATGCTTTGCTCGGCATACCGCATCGCGACTATTCCCGTAAGCATTGACCAAGTCGAAGTATTTGACCTGCTGGATGCCCGTTATTCCACTACAAAGCTGCGGTATATTGCAGGGTGCGAGGAAGGTGTATTCCCTGCGTACGTCAATGAAACCGGGCTGCTGGACACGGAAGAAGTCAAGGAACTGAACAAATGCGATATTGAGATTCCTGGTACGACGAAAGACATTACACAGAGAAGCCTGACCGATATCAACACGGTTGTTGCCGGCGCCACTAAGATGCTGGTCCTATCCTATGCATCCGACCCTGCAACCACAACGACACCATCCCATCTGTATACCAGAGTAGAGTTGATGTTCCCTGGTATCGAACCGAGCCGAGGCTGTGGCGAAAATGGTATCTACGATGCCGACCTGCTTCTGCCCGAAATGACCGGACGTCTGCTCGGCCGCATTTACCAGCGCAAGGCTTATTCCGAAATTGCCATGGATATTGCATCTATGGACAACGATGTGGTGCAGGAAAGCGCCTTCCGTGTTATGGAGAAAGCTGCATGGGAACCCGGGGACCTGAGCCGCGTGACCGTCCGTGACCTGTATGGCGATACGGTACGGCTATCTGCCAGCCGCAGCGATATTTATTCCAGCTGCCGCTACCGCTATTTCCTACAGTATGGTATTGGGCTCCATGAGCAGGCAAAGGGTAAGGTCAGCAGCCCTATTTTCGGACGTTTTGTCCATTACGTGTTGGAGCAGTCCGTCAAAGAGGTAGAACATGACTATGGCGGATTCCAGACCATTTCCATGGATACTGTTGCAGACATCGTATCTAAGCACATCAAGACCTATACGGAAACAAAACTCAAGGGTATCGAAGACCAGCCCGAGCGGTATATCTACCTGTATAAGCGTAATTGCCGCGAAGTCGTGGCTATTATGCGGGATGTCTTTGAAGAAATGCAGCGCTCGGACTTCCACACGACCGCTACAGAGTTCCGTATCGGCGGGGAAGAACAGGACACGCCGCCTATCCGTATCTCTGGCTCTACTGCCAATGGCCTTTATACGGGCGTTGTTGACCGTGTGGATGAGTGCGTCGTTAACGGGAAGAACGTTCTTCGCATTAAGGACTATAAAACCGGTAAGACCAAGACGATTGACTATACAGACATCCTCAATGGCATGACGCTGCAGGTTCTCATGTACATGACGGCTTTTACCCAGAAGCACGTGGACCCGACTCGCGCAGGGGCTATTCCCGGCGCTTGCGAGTATCAGCCTGCAAAATTGCCTATCGTCGTATCTTCTACCAGAATGCCGGAAGATAAGGTAAAGGCGGAGCGAGAGAAGATGCTCAAGCGACGTGGTATTTACGTTGATGACGTAGACATCGTTAATGCCATGGAACATCCGGACAGCGCCGGTAAGTACATTCATCTGCCTATCCGTTCCAGCGCCAGCGGCCAGCTGACGGGCGACGTGTGCTCTGCATCTGATTTCAATGCTCTGCTGAGCTATACAAATCGGATGATGGAAAAAATCGTGGATGGTATTTCATCTGGAGCGATTACACCGAACCCTATCTCCCGTGGTCCGAAGTCCACATCCTGCACCTATTGCCCAATGAAGGGAGCCTGCCATAGAGATATCTGCGGCACGAAGTTCAAGTTCCAGCGGCAAATCAAGTCTGACGAGTTCTGGAATATTGTCCGCAATGCAGATGCTTAAGTGCGAAGGTGTAGTGCGCATATATTCTTTGGGATGTTCGCACCAGCGAAATCGGATTTTTTTGTGTGGAGAAAACGTTAGATTCTTGTGCGAAGACATATGCTCTTGGTCAATTCCCACAGTTTGATTAACAAAAGGCGCACACCTCTTCCAAAGAAGTTTGTGAGGGCTTAGCGTTCACGCTTGGGTGGTGAGGTTCACGTAGCATCTATCACAAATTCAGTCAATATTACCGGTCGCTCTCCGCAGGAGAGCGTGAGTTGTAGCCCTCTCCGGCAAGGACCCCACCAAGGCGGACCGGTCGCTCTCCGCAGGAGAGCGTGAGTTGTAGCATCCGCAGCATAGCGGGCTGGTCGGACGTTGCCGTCGCTCTCCGCAGGAGAGCGTGAGTTGTAGCAAGTGGAAAAGTCTACCAAGTGGTGGGCATCGCTGGTCGCTCTCCGCAGGAGAGCGTGAGTTGTAGCTGAGATTATCTGCAAAGATTTTGACATCGACCTCGTCGCTCTCCGCAGGAGAGCGGGAGTTGTAGCTATTTCATGTGCGACAATTATGCAAGTCTAAAAAACGTCGCTCTCCGCAGGAGAGTGTGAGTTGTAGCAAGTGCGTCATCGAGTGGCTCAACGGCGAGCGGGGTCGCTCTCCGCAGGAGAGCGTGAGTTGTAGCTAACGAAGGATACCGACGAAAAACTATGATGAATGGTCGCTCTCCGCAGGAGAGCGGGAGTTGTAGCGGAATTGCCGGAACCGAACAGGAAGCACCCCCGGGTCGCTCTCCGCAGGAGAGAGTGAGTTGTAGCTGTCCCGGACAGAGAAGGCCAGGCCATGGAAAGGGTCGCTCTCCGCAGAAGAGCGTGAGTTGTAGCCACTAAAGAGCAG
>UMHI01071814.1_pt1 | contig 10157 bp, 8 predicted proteins | sample 1965481 | NCBI WGS metagenome assembly UMHI01 (sample SAMEA4836093, study PRJEB28245) | human gut metagenome | biome: gut microbiome; material: fecal sample | place: Denmark | collected 2008 | reverse complement strand
AATTTTACCCCTTTAAAAATTAAAAAGTAGTGATATAATAAACTCAAGTGCATAGAAACACCTACAATACAGCAAGAGCTTCCACTACACTGGGAGCTCTTTTTGTGTATTTATATATTTTATACACAAAGTACTTCCGGTGTTATACCATAACATGCATAATATCTTAATGTTTTTTCAAGGAGGAACTTTTTATGAACACATTAACTGCAGAAAAAAGAGATTTGAAAACAAAGGCTAAAAAATTAAGAAAAGAAGGTTATGTTATCGGAAATCTGTTTGGCAGAGATATCGAAAATTCCATTCCATTGAAAGTTGATTCCCGTGAAGCCGCTAAATTCTTAAAGGATAACAAAAAAGGAGCTCATATTACTTTACTTGTTGACGGAGAAAATGTAGACGCCATCGTAAAAGAAATCGACTACAATGCCATGAAAAACGAAACAATGTTTATTAACTTCCAGGCATTAGTTGCTGACGAAAAGATCCACACAACTGCTGCGATCGAATTATTAAACGAAGATGCTGTACAGAATGGTATCGTTGAACAGTCCTTATCTGAAATCGAATACAAAGCATTCCCAGCTGATATCGTTGAAAAGGTTGAGATTGATTTAACACAGTACAATGTTGGTGATATGATCCATGTCAAAGACTTGCCATTAGTTGCTAACAGCAAGATCTCTCTTGTTACACCAGAAGATACTCTGATCGTTAACATCGCAGAACCTGAAGCTGTTCCTGAAGATGAAGACGAAGAAGCGACTGAAGAATAAATAAATCAGTGAAAGAAAAGACTCGATTTTCATAATTAAAAATCGAGTCTTTTTATTTTGCCTTTTCTTTGATATCCTTTAAAAAATCCAGCATTTTTTCTCGGATGTTTTTCTCTGCATTCTGAGATCATCAACTGAATCTTAAATTTAAAATCTTCAGATTCCAAGATCGTAAATGGATGTTCTTCTGTTACACAAACCGATAAATGTTCGCTCTCATATTGTGGATAAGTTCCTGTAAATCCTTGTTCTTTCAGTTTTTTATCAACCTGTTCCCTGTATCGTTGAATCTTCTGATCGATTCTTTCTCCATAATTCCTTGCTGGATATGGATCAGAAGCATTGCAGACTTTCTCGCAGATCAATTCATATAAATCTTGTCTCTTTGGATCTTGCAGTTTCTTTGCAAGCGTCATCTCCATTCGTTTGCTTGGGTGCTTCTCATATTTATCGATCCATTTTAAATAATCTTTATCCCCTGCCTGCATAGCAAGATTTCTCATACATTCTAATCCTTCTTCGGTTTTGTCATACCATTCTTCTGGATCTTCATTGATCGGAAAATAGTAATAAAATGGTGCAAATTCGATCAGTGACATGATCTCCATCTCTTGATCATTACACACTTCTTCCCCTAAAAAGCGATATTTCTCACGGATCGTTCCAATCATATAGACTAGCTGGCGCCACTGCTCAGCTCCATCTCTCCAGAAATGTCCGATCTCATGATACCGGTAACAGTTCGTATGTTCCATGATCTCATCAAACCACATTGTAAAAACACTTTCTTCTCCCTGATGAACGATCAACCCATAACGACCTTCTCGTTCTTCCAGTTGTGCCCACATCTCTCCTTCATAGTCTTTGTCATATTTTCCAGAGATACGAAGTCCATGAAAACTTAGATAACACTCAATTGCATCGTTCATCATATATGGAACATATCCTGTTTGATTTCCATCTTTTTCTTCAACTTGAAGTTCAAACACCTGATATTCAAATATCTGCGCAAGCAACTGTATTGATCTTGATATTTCTTCTAAATTTGTTTCAAAATAGTTCATACGGAATTCCTTTTCCTATTATCTATGTATTTTATTTATATTTCTGAATTTCATTTAAAAAACGTTCGCCATATTTCTGAAGCTTATGTTCTCCGACTCCATTGACTTCTAACATTTCCTCATCATTAGAAGGTTTCATCGTACTCATATGTACCAGTGTCTTATCGGAAAATACCATATATGGCGGGATTTTCTGTTCGGATGCGATCATTCTTCGAAGTACACGTAATGCTTCGAACAATTCTGTATCTTCCTCAGCAAGTGCTGCCACAGCCCCTGCTTTCTTACGTTTCTTCGTCTGAATCTTGCGTTCTTCTTTCTCTTTTTCGACATCTTTTGGAATCTTGATCTCAAAGTTCCAGTTATCATCAATCTTAGTAATATCTGCAACGCTTAAAACCGGATATTCATCATCTGTCATTTCCAGATATCCATAGACTAACATTTCATTGATGATCTGTCGTATCCTTGCAATGCTTTCTGATGCCAATGCTCCATATTGTGAATTTTCATCTAAATGACGGCTTAATACTTTCTGGCTCTTTGAACCTTTTAAAATATCCACGATCGTTGATAGTCCGAAATCTCGATAACAATCTCTAATACATTGGATGATAGCTTTCGCTTCCATTGTTGCATCAACCGTTTCAAACTCGGTCAGACAGTTTAAGCAGTTTCCACAGTATCCGCTTGTCTGTTCTCCAAAATAATTTAAAATATAATGACGTAAACATTCCTTCGTATAGCAGTAAAATGTCATCTGACGAAGTCTTTCCCAGTCTCTTTCCATCACGATCTGCTTTGTGATCGCATCTAATTCCTCATTCTCCTCTCCATTTTCGATCAGAAAACGATTGGTTCGGTTATCAATCGGCGCATAATATAAGATACATTCCGCAGGTTCTCCATCACGTCCTGCTCTTCCTGCTTCCTGATAATAACTTTCCATGTTCTTCGGCATATTATAATGAACAACAAAACGGACATCCGGCTTGTCGATTCCCATTCCAAAGGCATTTGTCGCTACCATGATCTGCTTTCTGTCATAGATAAAATCTTCCTGATTTTCCTTTCGTTCTTCATCCGATAATCCTGCATGGTATCTTGTCACGGAGAATCCATCTTCTCTTAACTGATAGCAGACTTCCTCAACATTTTTCCTAGATAAACAGTAAATGATCCCGCTGCTTCCTGGCATCTTTTCTTCTTTTTCTTTTAAATAACTTAGTAATTCTCTATACTTATCCCGTGGGCGTTTTACTGCATAGTAAAGATTCTCCCGGTCAAACCCTGTCGTTAATACAAATGGATCTCTCAGGTTCAAAATATCCATAATATCATCCCTGACTTCTGCTGTCGCTGTTGCTGTATATGCAGTCAGTACAGGGCGATACGGAAGTTTCTTTAAAAATTCCAGAATTTTTAGATAACTTGGTCTGAAATCCTGCCCCCACTGAGACACACAATGTGCCTCATCAACTGCCAACATTGATATCTTCACTCCACTATTTAGCGCAAAATTGATAAAACCTTCTGTTTCCAAGCGTTCTGGTGCCACATAGATGATCTTGTATCTTCCCTGCATCGCATATTTTAATGCGGTATGATACTGTCCCTGTGTCAGAGAACTATTTAAAAATGCCGCATGAATTCCGGCTTGATTCAGTGTCCCAACCTGATCTTTCATCAGCGAGATCAGTGGTGAAATCACGAGTGTGATCCCATCCATCATCAACGCCGGAATCTGAAAACAAAGAGACTTTCCTGCTCCTGTCGGCATGATTCCTAAGACATCCTGCCCATTTAATGCTGCCTCGATCAATTGTTCCTGACCTTGGCGGAATTCATCGTATCCAAAGTATTGTTTTAATAGTTTCTTCGCTTCTTGTATCTTACTCAAATCTATCACTTCCTATTGTTTTATTTATACTTTTACCACTCTCATCGTTTATATTCCCATTTTTTTATTTCATAGAGGATTTCATTGAAATTTCCTATGAAATGAAAAAGCTTCCAATCACATTTAGCACACCCGCAAACAGCATGACAATGATCGGATCTTTTTTCTTTCTCAATAAAAGGTACATACAAATGATAAAAATACCACCCTGTATCCAGTTGATCTGTTGAAGATCTATATGACTTTCCTGAAAAAATGCCTGCGTAAGGATCGTAATTCCAGAAGTTAAGATCAGTGCAATCACCGCAGGGCGTAAGGTATTTAACACTATTTGTAGTCCTTCCATATGACGATATTTTACATAAAAATAAGCAATTGCTGTAACGATCACACACGCCGGGAATACGCATCCCATCGTTGCACATAATGCTCCTTGCCATCCAACTACCCTTATACCAACAAAAGTCGCCGCATTAATTGCGATTGGTCCCGGTGTCATCTGTGAAATCGTCACGAGATCTCCAAATTCAGACACAGACAGCCAATGATATGCATCTACCACCTGCTGCTGTATCATTGGCATTGCTGCATATCCGCCTCCGAAACTAAATGCTCCGATCTTTAAGAAGCTTAAAAATAATTGCAGATAGATCATTTTCTGCCTCCTGTCTTCTTTCTTGAAATGCCATATTGTACGATTCCAACTCCAATACATGCAAGAATAATGTAGATCACACTAATATCAAAGACATAACTTGCCATAAATGCCACAACCATAATGATTGCAAGTTCTATTCTGTTTTCCTTCTTACTTTGCCCTTTTGCCATCTCGTACACAACACTGATGATCACCGCACCAACACCCGTCTGCATACCAGAAAGCATCGCTGCAACAATCCTGTTATCCCGAAATATTTCATAAAAAACAGAGACTACAGATATGATCAAAAATGGCGGTAGAACAGCTCCGAATACACTTACGATCACACCACTGATACCTGCTAATTTATAGCCAACAACGATTGCTCCATTCACTGCGATTGCTCCTGGGGCTGATTGTGCGATCGCCACCAGATCAAGCATCTCGTCTTCTTCGATCCAATGATATTCATTCACAAACTTCTTCTTCATCAAAGATACGATCATATAGCCGCCACCAAAGGTAAATGCACTTAAATAAAATGTTTCTATAAACAACCTCAATAATTTTTTCTTTTTTTTCATTCCTTTTTCTTCCATATGACATCTCCAGTCAAAAATCTTACCATTTATACTGGTGCAAACTGGCTGTTATATAATCTGGCATACGCACCATTTTTCGCTAAAAGTTCTTCATGTGTTCCCTGCTCCAAAATATGTCCATTTTCCATAACAAGTATCACATCCGCATTCTGAATCGTTGAAAGTCGGTGGGCTACGATAAAACTTGTTCTTCCTTTCATCATCGTTTCAAATGCTTTCTGAATTCGGATCTCTGTCATCGTATCAATTGATGATGTCGCTTCATCTAAGATCAGCATTGGAGGAAGACTTAACATGATCCTTGCAATACAAAGGAGCTGTTTCTGTCCTTGAGAGAGATTTCCGCCACCTTCTGTAATGATCGTATCATAACCATCTGGCATTCGCTCGATAAATCCATGTGCATTGGCTTCTTTTGCTGCCATGATCATCTCTTCCTCAGTTGCATCTGGTTTTCCATAGCAGATATTTTCACGAATCGTTCCTGCTTTTAACCATGTCTCCTGAAGTACCATTCCATAACTGGATCGTAAACTTTCTCTTGTGACATCCCGGATATCATTTCCTTCCACCTTGATCATTCCTACATTCACATCATAAAAACGCATTAACAGATTGATCAACGTTGTTTTCCCACATCCTGTCGGTCCAACGATTGCAATCCGCTGTCCTGGTTCCACTTTCAGATTAAAATCCTGGATCAAAGGTACTTCTTTCACATAAGAAAAGTCCACATGCTCTAATTCTACATTTCCTTTCACATCCTGTAACTCCTTCGCATCTTTGGCATCAGGAATCATCGGCTCCTCATCTAATAATTCAAAAACTCTTGTCGCAGAAGCTAAAGAATTCTGAAATTCTGTGATAACCCCTGTGATCTCATTAAACGGCTTTGTATACTGGTTTGTATAACTTAAAAAACTTGATAACTGACCAACACTGATACTTCCGCGAATAACACTCATACATCCTGCGATCGCAACCCCTGCATAGATTCCTGAATACATAAATCTGGTTGCCGGATTTGTGATAGATGAGAAAAATGTCGCTCTTAAGGAGTAATATGCAAGATCATCATTGATCTGATCAAACTCTTCCTGTGCTTTTTCTCCATGATCAAACACTTTGACTACTTTAATATTTCCAAGCATTTCATTGACAAATCCTGTCATATTTCCTCTAGTCTGTGATTGTTTCCGGAACATATTAAAACTTCGCTTTGAGATAAAACTTGCGATAAAAAACGAAAACGGACTTAAAATAACAACGACTAATGTGATCCATGGATTGATTCCTAACATAAAACAAATGGTTCCAATGATCGTGATCACACCAGTAAATAACTGTGTAAATCCAAGCAGCAATCCATCCGTAAACTGATCAATATCCGTTACGATACGGCTGATCAAGTCTCCTGAGGAGTGTGCATCTACATAAGATAATGGCAGTTTCTGCAAATGCTCAAATGCCTGAATCCTTAAATCTTTTCCAATCTTATATGTAATCTGGTTATTGACATGATTCATCAGCCACTGCGCTGCTGCCGTCAATACGATACAGATCACGATCGTTTTTATAATACTTATCAATCTTGCAAAATCAACATTTCCTTTTGATATAATGCAATCTACACCTTGTCCTGTCAGAATCGGAACATAAAGTGTCAGTGCCACACTGATCACCGCCAACACTAAAGACGCAAAGATCAAAAATCGATAAAGCTTCATATATTCCATGATCCTTTGTAATGTCTTTTGTTTTTTGTCTTTCTTCATGATCTTATGCCTCCTCTCCTGCCATCTGTGATGCGCAGATTTCTTTATATACCTGATTCTCTTTTAATAGCTGTAGATGAGTCCCGATTCCTGCAATCTTTCCATCATCCAACACTAAAATATGGTCAGCATTACGAATCGTTGATACTCTCTGGGATACAAGAAATACTGTCATATTATCTGTATTTTCTTTGATTGCTTTTCGAAGTCTTGCATCTGTTGCAAAGTCAAGTGCGGATGCACTATCGTCAAGAATTAAGATCTCAGGTTTACGTACTAATGCTCTTGCGATCGTTAATCTCTGTTTTTGTCCGCCAGATAAGTTTCCTCCATTTTGTTCAATTCTAAAGTCTAATCCCTGTTCCTTCTGATCAACAAATTCTCTTGCCTGTGCGATATCCAATGCCTGATAGATTTCTTCATCTGTGGCATCTTCTTTACCCCATTTCATATTATCTCTTAGGCTTCCTTCAAACAAAGATGCTTTCTGCGGAACAAATCCGATCTTTCCTCGGATAAATTCTGGTTTTAATTCTTTCTCATCAACTCCACGGTATAGAATTCTTCCTGATGTCACATCATATAATCTTACGATCAAAGATACAAAAGTACTCTTTCCCGACCCTGTACCTCCGATCACCCCGATCGTTTCGCCTTCTTTCACCGCAAAATCAAATGGATGGATCGTCTCTTTTCTTGCACCATGATAGACAAACGATGTATCTTTAAACTCAAGAATAGGTGTATCTTTCTTCTCTTCTATATCTGTTTTTCCAGTTTTCTTCATGGATGGCTCTAATGCAAAAATCTGATCCACACGATCAAGACTTGCAAACGCTCTAGATAAAATGATCAAAAGATTCGCAAGTTTTACAAGTTCTACAAGGATCTGTGACATATAATTGATCAAGGCAATGATCTGTCCTTGTGTTAAATAACCCAGATCAACCTGTTTTCCACCAGACCATAGGATTGCAATGATCCCCAAATTAATGATCATGTAAGTCAGAGGATTTAGTAACGCTGAAATCTTTCCAACGTGGATCTGTTTGTTATAAAGCTGTCCACTTTGTAATCTGAAATTCTCTTCCTCGCTTCTTTGTCTGTTAAATGCACGGATCACACGAATTCCAAGAAGATTTTCCCTTGTACTTTTTAATACTCCATCGACCTGTTTTTGTACTTTCTTATACATTGGCATCGTGATCCATAAGATTAGTCCGACAACTACTGCCAATGCTGTGATCGTAAATACAAAGGAAACTGCTGCCTTATGATCCACCGTAAATGCCATGAACATCGCACCAAATACGACAAATGGTGACCTTAAAAACAACCGCAGGAACATGTTAACTCCATTTTGCACCTGATTGATATCATTACTCATGCGGTTGATCAGCGTTGATGTCCCAACCTGATCGATCTCCTGATAAGAAAATTGATTCATATGTGCAAACAAATCACTTCTCATCGACTTTCCTGTATACACAGCCGATCTTGCCGCAAAATACTGTGCTGTGATAGAAAATGAAAATCCAATGATCCCAAGTAAGATCAATAATCCTCCCATCTTCCACAAATATCCAATATCGTGATGTCCGATTCCTACATCGATCATGCTGGCAACGACCAATGGTACAAATAGTTCAAAACTAGCTTCCAACATCTTAAATAATGGTGCAAGGATCGTAACACAAAGATGCTCCTTCAAATACCCCAGTAAACGTTTCATTGATTCGTACTCCTTTTTTATCTTACTGTTTTCTTTAGTATACACCATTTCATTTTTTATTTGAACATAGTACCAAATATTTTACGAAAACAAAAAAGTACCGCTTAGAGCCAGGTAACATGCTCTAAACGGTACGGGGATGATTTATGGTTCAAAAAGAGTTATTTGTCTTCCTTTTGAACAGAACAATATCCTTGTGGGTGGCTGCTATGCCATTTCCATGCGGATGCAATGATTTCTTCAAGATCTGCATGTTCTGGCTTCCAGCCAAGGATATTCTTCGCTTTTTCACTGGAAGCGATCAAGACAGCCGGATCTCCAGCTCTTCTTCCTTCTTCCAAAGCCTTGATCGGCTTTCCTGTCACTTTTCTGGCTGTTTCGATGACTTCTTTTACAGTAAATCCAACACCATTTCCAAGATTGAAGATGTTGCTTTCATTACCTTCCATTAAGTATTTCACTGCCAGAATATGTGCTTGTGCAAGATCTGTTACATGAATATAGTCTCTTACACAAGTTCCATCTTTTGTATCATAATCAGTTCCAAAGATACTGATTGCTTCTCTTTTGCCATTTGGCACCTGTAAGATCAATGGGATCAAATGTGTTTCTGGATTATGATCTTCTCCGATCTGTCCACTTACATGTGCTCCGCAGGCGTTAAAGTATCTTAAAGATACATAACGAAGTCCGTGAGCGCGCCCAACCCATTTAAACATTTTTTCCATAGAAAGTTTTGTCTCTCCATAAGTGTTGGTAGGTTCTGTGCGGTCTGTCTCTACGATCGGTACCTTTTCTGGTTCTCCATAAGTTGCTGCTGTTGAGGAAAATACGATCTTATCGATACCATGTTCTACTAAAGACTGTACCATTGTTTTTGTTCCACAAAGGTTATTATCATAATATTTTAATGGATCGACCATACTTTCTCCAACTAAGGAATTTGCTGCGAAATGAATGACTGCATCAATATCTTTTTCCTGATCTAGTACACTGTCTACAAAGTCTTTATCTCTTAAATCTCCTTTATAAAACTTCGCCTGTGGATGAACTGCCTCGATATGTCCTGTTTCCAGATTATCGATGATCACGACTTCTTCTCCAGCATCAATCAGTTCGTATACTGTATGAGAACCTATGTATCCAGCTCCGCCTAATACTAATATTTTCATTGTCTTGCTTTCCTTTCTATGACCTTGTCATTATAAAACTGCAATAAATCGGTCGAATGCTTTTCTTCCTTCTTCATTATATTTATAAACTCCGGCGTCTTCAAGAACTTTAACAAATACCTGTCCGATCTCTTCTTTTAAGATATCCATGACATTTCCTTCATTGATATCTGTATATTTTCCTTTGATTTCTTCAACCCATGCTGCATGCTTCTTTAAATCTTCCTTAGAAACAATATCTTCTCCTTTGATCAGACACTGGCTTAAATGTTCCATCTCTGCCTTTAATCTAGATGGCAGAACAGCAAGTCCCATAACCTCGATCAGCCCGATATTTTCTTTCTTGATATGATGATACTCATTGTGTGGATGGTAAAGTCCTAATGGGCACTCTTCAGTTGTGATATTATTACGAAGTGTCAGATCCAGTTCATACATATCACCTTTTTTACGTGCGATCGGTGTGATCGTATTATGTGGTTCTCCTTCTGTCTCA
>UMHI01009142.1_pt1 | contig 10228 bp, 5 predicted proteins | sample 1965481 | NCBI WGS metagenome assembly UMHI01 (sample SAMEA4836093, study PRJEB28245) | human gut metagenome | biome: gut microbiome; material: fecal sample | place: Denmark | collected 2008 | reverse complement strand
CAATGCCAAAACTTCCAAATAAATCTTTAATATTTGTTGTTGCGATAATAGGTAGTATAATTTTTTCAAATAATATAGTCGAAAAAGTATTATTATGTGCAAGTAAGGTATCATTTCAAAAAACAGATATGATATTTAATATGGACATTTCATATTATATGTTTACCAAACCATTAATAGAAGCAATTATAAAGTATATAATGCAATTTGTTATTCTAATAAGTGCATATATAACAGCATTTTATATAATTGTGTTTAATTTATATTTTGATGGAATTGATAGAACAATGCTAAGAAAAAGTAAATTTATAAAAAGTTTATTAAAAAATGTAATAATTTTAGCAATTCTTGCAGGAATATTAACAATATTCAGTACTCAAAATATAGTAACAGAGAAATTTTTAACATTAAATGATGAAATTGAATTAACAGGAGCAGGATTTGTAGAATCAACAATAAAATTATGGGGATATATAATATTTGCATTTGTAATAATAGGAGCAATAATTTCATCTGTAATATTTTTTCAAAAAAATAAAAACAAAAAAATAATGTTTACATTATTATCAATTCCAGGATATCTAGTTGTGATGTTTATTGTAATGGTAGGAACAGATTTTATTTTTGTAAAACCAAATGAATTTGATAAAGAAAGAAAATATATTGAAGAAAATATAAATTCAACAAGAGAAGCATATGGAATAAATGCTTCAGAAATAAATATTAGTTATTCTGGGACAATATCTGAAGAGGAAATTAATGAAAATAAAGAATTGTTAGATAATATTCCAATAGTAAGTCAAAATATGGTAAAACAAAGTTTAGAAGATACACAAACAGAAGCAGGATATTATACATTTAGAAATATATTAACTACTAAATTTATAAAAGATAATCAAGAAAAATTAGCATATATAGCACCAAGAGAAATTGCAGAACAATCAATTTCATATAATAATAAAACATATGAACTTACACATGGTATAGGACAAATAATAGTAGATGCAAATAAAACATCAGAAGAGGGAAATATTCAATATATTCAAAAAGAAATAGATGATAATCAAAGAATATATTATGGATTAGAAACAAATTCAATAGTAGTAACAAATACAAAAAATAAAGAAGAATATGATTATACAGATAGTGAAGGTGAAGAACATACTTATAGTTATGAAGGAAAATCAGGAATCCAAGTTGGATTTTTAGATAGATTAATATTAGCAGTAAGAAATAAAGATTTTAAACTTGCATTTTCAACATCTGTAACAAATCAAAGTAAGATATTAACAAATAGAAATGTAATTGAAAGAGCAAAAACAGCACTTCCATATTTATTATATGATGAAAATGCTTATACAGTAATTAAAGATAATCAAATTTATTGGGTTATAGATGCTTACACAATTTCAGATAAATATCCATATTCGTCATATACAACAATTGATGGAGAAAAAGAAAAACGAGATATTAATTATATTAGAAATTCTGTAAAAGTTATAATAAATGCTTATAATGGCGAAATGAAATTTTATATAGTAGATAAAACAGATCCAATAATATCAGCATATAAAAAGATATATCCAGCAATGTTTGAAGAAAATGATATTCCAGAAGAAATTCAAAAACAATTAAAATATCCACAATTATTATATAATGTACAAGCTGAAATGTTAAGAGTATATCACAATGTAAAAGAAGATGTTTTATATAGAAAAAGTGATATTTGGTCACTTGCTACATATGGAAAATCAACCTCAAAAACCAAAACAGCTACATTAGAACCATATTATACAATGTTAAAAACACCAGATGGTGAAACAAGATTTGGATTAGTTCAGATGTATACACAAAAAAATAAAACAAATATTATATCCTATGTATTAGGAACTTGTAATGGAACGAGTAATGAATTAAAAATTTATAAATTTTCAGCAGATAGTAACATATTAGGAGCAAATCAATTAGATAATCTAATTGAACAAGATGAAACAATATCAGCAGAACTTAATAGTTTGAATGTTACAGGAGTTAAAATTTCAAAAGAAATGAAAATTATTCCTATAAATAATACATTATTATATATAGAAACTATATATCAAACAAAAACAAATGAAATAAATCAACCAATTACGTTAGAAAAAGTAATTGTAGCATCTGGAACAAAAGTAGCAATTGGTGATAATTTAGAAAATGCTTTAAGCAAATTATTATCACAATCAGCTGTTAATCTAGAAGTTAATAATACAGAAGATATAGAAGGACTTATTGATACAATTATAAAGGCAAACAATAATTTAACAGATTCAAATTCAAGAAATGATTGGGAAATGATGGGATCTGATATAAAGACATTGCAAGAATTAATAGAAAGACTTGATAAAATGAGACAAGAAAATAATAAAAAAACTACAGCAACAAATACACAGTCAACTCAATCTACAGAAACAAAATAATATAGAAAAAAGATTTACAAATTTGTCGAAAAATGTTATAATGAAAAACGAGCAAATTAAATAGTCGCTGGTAAGAGATGAAAAGACTTACGAGAGGAAAGTCCGGGCTCCATAGAGCAATGATGCTAGATAACGTCTAGTGAGGGAAACCTTAAGGAAAGTGCAACAGAAAATAACCGCCTCTTTAGAGGTAAGGATGAAAAGGTGAGGTAAGAGCTCACCGCTAATATGGTGACATATTGGGTCAGTGTAAACCCCATCTGGAGCAACACCTAAGAAGAAGATTAAGCCTGCTCGGCGCCTTCTGAATTGCGTGGCTTGATACATATAGTAATATATGTACTAGATAAATGACTATTTTAAATGACAGAACCCGGCTTACAGATTTGCCTATAAATATGATAATAAAAGGAGTTTCAAGTTTTGAAACTTCTTTTTCTATCCCAAATGTTATTCGAAAATCAATTAAATGAATATAATAAAATGTAAATTTTATGTGAAAGTTTGCATAATAATGTTGCTAAAATTGACAATTAGTATTAAAATATGAAAAGTTATTATGCAAAAAAGAAGGGAGAAAGAAATGTTAAAACTAATAAAAAATTTTACAAAAAAAGAATGGATTTTGGCATTAATTTGTTTAGTATTAGTAGTTACACAAGTATGGCTAGAATTAAAAATGCCAGACTATATGTCTGAAATAACAAAACTAGTACAAACAGAAGGAAGCCAAATGAAAGATATTCTAGTAAATGGTGGATATATGCTTACATGTGCACTAGGAAGCTTAGTTGCAGCAGTAATTACAGGATATATAACATCAAGAATATCATCAAACTTTTCAAAGACAATTAGAAAAAAATTATTCAATAAAGTAGAAGATTTAGCAATGCAAGAAGTAAAACAATTTTCTACAAGTAGTTTAATAACAAGAACAACAAATGATATAACACAAATAGAAATGTTAATAGCAATGGGATTACAACTATTAATAAAAGCCCCAATAACAGCAATATGGGCAATAACAAAAATATTAAATAAAAGCTGGCAATGGAGTGCAATTACAGCAGTAGCAGTAGCAATATTAATGACTACAATAGCAATAATAATGGTAATTGTATTACCAAGATTTAAGAAAGTACAAAAATTAATCGATAAATTAAATGGAGTAACTCGTGAGAATCTAACAGGAATAAGAGTTGTAAGAGCATTTAATGCAGAACAATATCAAGAAGAAAAATTTGATAAAGCAAATAATAACTTAACAAATCAACAATTATTTAACCAAAAAGTATTTGCAGTAATGCAACCAATGATGTATATAATCATGTATATGGTAATACTATCAATTTATTATGTTGGAGCATATCTAATAAAAGATGCAGGAATGGCAGATAAAATATCATTATTTGGAGATATGGTAGTATTTAGTTCTTATGCAATGCAAGTAATAATGTCATTCTTAATGTTAGCAATGATATTTATGATGTTACCAAGAGCACAAGTATCTGCAAATCGTATTAATGAAGTATTAGATACAGAAATAAGTATAAAAGATGGAAAAATAAATACAAAAACAAATAATGAAGTTGGAACAGTTGAATTTAAAAATGTATCATTTAAATATCCAGATGCAGATGAATATTTATTAAAAGATATATCATTTAAAGCAAATAAAGGTGATACAGTAGCATTTATAGGATCAACAGGAAGTGGAAAATCAACATTAATAAATTTAATCCCAAGATTTTATGATGCAACAGAAGGTGAAGTACTTGTAGATGGAATAAATGTAAAAAATTATACACAAGAATTTTTACATGATAAAATAGGATATGTACCACAAAAGGCTGTAATGTTTAATGGAACAGTAAAATCAAATATATCTTATGGTGATAATGGAAAAGAAAAGCCAACAGATGAACAAATAAAAAAAGCTATAGAAGTTGCACAAGGAACAGAATTTGTAGAAAAAATGGATGGACAATATGATGCACATATGGCACAAGGTGGAACAAATGTATCTGGTGGACAAAAACAAAGATTATCAATAGCTAGAGCAATAGCAAGAAATCCAGAAATATATATATTTGATGATAGTTTTTCAGCATTAGACTATAAAACAGATAGTGTATTAAGAAAAGAATTGAAAAAATATACCTCTGATGCAACAAGCTTAATTGTAGCACAAAGAATAGGAACAATTATGAATGCAGACCAAATTGTAGTATTAGATAATGGTGTAATTGTTGGAAAAGGAACACATAAAGAGTTATTAAAAACATGTGAAGTATATAAACAAATAGCTCTATCTCAATTATCAAAGGAGGAATTAGAAAATGGCTAATAATCAATCAAGACCTCCTAGAAGAGGACCAATGGGACCTGGTATGGGACCAGGAGTGGGAGAAAAAGCTAAAGATTTTAAATCAGCAGTAAAAAGATTAGTAAAAGAATTAGGAAAATTCAAAATATTAATAATAATTGCATTAATATTAGCAATTGCAGGAGCAGTTTTATCAATTTCTGCACCAGATAGATTATCAAAATTAACAGATGAAATACAAGCAGGAATAATTCCAAAGATGGAAAATGGTCAAATAATAATGCCAGAAATTAATATGGATGCAATAAAATCAATTGCAATATCATTAGTTATTTTATATTTATTTAGTGCAATATGTACATTTATACAATCAATTTGTATGACAGAAGTTGCAAATAATTTTGCAAGAAGTTTAAGAACAAGAATATCAGTAAAAATAAATAAATTACCACTTAGCTATTTTGATAGACATCAATCTGGTGATACACTTTCAAGAGTAACAAATGATGTTGATACAATAGCACAAACAATGAACCAATCATTAGGAACATTAGTAAGTAATATAACATTATTTTTAGGTTCAATAATAATGATGTTTTACACTAACTGGATAATGGCATTAACAGCAATATTATCAAGTTTACTTGGATTTATGGGTATGTTTGCAGTACTTGCAAAATCACAAAAATATTTCGTTGCAAAACAAGAAGAACTTGGAAACTTAAATGGACATATTGAAGAAGTATATTCTGGTTTAAATGTTGTAAAAGCATATAATGGTAAAAAAGAATCAGACAAAAAATTTGATGAATATAATCAAAAAGTATGTGAGTCAAACAGAAAGAGTCAATTTTTATCAGGAATAATGCAACCTATAATGAACTTTATAGGAAACTTTGGATATGTTGCAGTTTGTATAGTTGGAGCATTATTAACAATGAATAATATAATATCATTTGGTGTAATTATTGCATTTATAACATATGTAAGATTATTTACAAACCCATTATCACAAATTGCACAAAGTATGACATCACTTCAATCAACAGCAGCTGCAAGTGAAAGAGTATTTGAATTTTTAGATGAGAAAGAAATGGCTGATCAATCAAAAATAAACAAAACATTAGATAAAAATAATGTAAAAGGAAAAATTGAATTTGATAATGTTGTATTCCAATATGACAATAATGATAAACCAACAATTAAAAACTTTACAGCAACAGCTGAACCTGGTCAAAAAATTGCAATAGTAGGACCAACAGGAGCTGGAAAAACAACAATGGTAAATCTTCTTATGAAATTCTATGATATTAATTCAGGGGATATTAGAATTGATGGTGTTTCAACAAAAGAATTATCAAGAGAAAATATACATAGTTTATTTACAATGGTATTACAAGATACATGGTTATTTGAAGGAACTGTAAAAGAAAATATTATATATAATCAAAAAAATGTAAGTGATGAAAGAGTAAAAGAAGTATGTAAAGAAGTTGGATTAGATCACTTTATCAGAACATTACCAAAAGGATATGATTCTTATTTATCAGAAAATGATAGTGTTTCAGCAGGTCAAAGACAATTACTTACAATTGCAAGAGGAATGATACAAGATTCACCATTCTTGATATTAGATGAAGCAACATCAAATGTAGATACAAGAACAGAAGAATTAGTTCAAGTTGCTATGGATAAACTTACAGAAGGAAGAACATCATTTATAATTGCACATAGATTATCTACAATAAAAAATGCAGATTTAATATTAGTAATGAAAGATGGAAATATAGTAGAACAAGGAAATCATGAACAATTGATGGCTAAAAATGGAGCTTATGCTGAATTATATAATTCTCAATTTGAGTTATAATATATAATTAGTAGTAAATATATTTGTTCAAAGACTTGACATAAAGCAAACACGGTGATATAATTTAAAAATCAAATATAGGAGGTATAGGCAATATGATTATCGAAGAGATTCTTGATGCACGGGATGAGTGTGTCATGATGAAGATCACTGGCGAGAAGGTTAGGTTTAATCGTCTTCGCTCGTTGTGTAAAAAGTACAATGAGTATGAAGATGAAAAAGTTTTTGACCTTTCTGCTGATGATTCTGCATTTTGGCGGCAAGTTAATCAGTACCTAACTGACTTGGTCAAATAATTATTGACCAAAAAAAGAGGCTATACTATGAAAATAGTGTAGTCTCTTCTTATACTATTACAATAATTTTTCCAATTCTTTAATTTTATCACGTAATTCAGCAGCTTGTTCGAATTCCATTTTACTAGCATGTTCAAGCATTTCATCTGTAAGTTTAGAAATAGTAGATTGAATATCTTCTTCTTTTTCAAATTTATATTCAACACCAATATTTTCAGTTTGAATAGCCTTAATAGAATCTCTAATAGATTTCTTTATTGTTTTAGGAATTATATGATGTTCTTCATTATATGCTTCTTGAATAGAACGTCTTCTATTAGTTTCACTAATAGCTTTTTCCATAGAATCTGTAAGAGAATCTCCATACATAATAACAGTTCCATCTGTATTTCTAGCAGCACGCCCAATTGTTTGAATCAAAGAACGTTCAGAACGAAGAAATCCTTCTTTATCTGCATCTAATATTGCAACAAGAGAAACCTCAGGAATATCAAGACCTTCTCTTAAAAGGTTTATTCCAACCAAAACATCAAATTCACCTAAACGAAGCTTTCTAATAATTTCCATTCTTTCTAGAGCTTTTATGTCTGAATGCATATAATTAACTTTAATATCTAAACTTTTTAAATAAGATGTTAAATCTTCAGCCATCTTTTTGGTTAGTGTTGTGACTAAAATTCTTTCTTTTCGTTCAACTCTAATTCTAATTTGTTCAATTAAATCATCAACTTGATTTGTAACTGGTTTTACTTCAATCTTTGGGTCTAGCAATCCAGTAGGACGGATAATCTGTTCAACAACATTTTCTTTTGAATGTTCTTGTTCATAATCACCAGGTGTAGCACTAACAAAAACAACCTGATTTATTCTATTTTCAAATTCATTAAATGTTAGAGGTCTATTATCATAAGCAGAAGGTAATCTAAAGCCATATTTAACTAGAGAGTCTTTACGAGCTCTATCACCATTATACATAGCTCTTAGTTGAGGGATTGTAGCATGTGATTCATCTATTAATAACAAGAAATCATCTGGAAAATAATCAAATAGTGTAAATGGAGCACTTCCGGGTTCTCTACCACTAATGTGTCTTGAATAATTTTCAATACCTTGACAGAATCCAGTTTCTTTCATCATTTCCATGTCGAAATTTGTTCTTTCTTGTATTCTTTGTGCTTCAATTAATTTATTTTGGCTTTTAAAATATGCTACTCTTTCATTCATCTCTTCTTCAATAGTTTTTAAAGCTTTTTCCATTTTATCTTTTGAGGTAACATAATGTGAGTTAGGGAATATCATTACATGTTGTCTTATTCCAATTGATTTTCCTGTAACAGGATTTATTTCAGAAATTTTTTCAATTTTATCACCCCAAAATTCAGCTCTTATGGCTGATTCGCTTTTATCTGATGGATAAATTTCTAAAATATCACCTTTAGCTCTAAAAGTACCTCTTTTAAAATCAATTTCATTTCTAGAATATTGCATATTTATTAATTTTTTCATGATTTTATCTCTAGAAATTTCCATACCAGGTCTTAGAGAAACAATCATATTTTCATAATCAATAGGGTCACCTAAACCATATATACATGAAACAGAAGCAACTATAATAACATCTCTTGTTTCAAATAATGATGCTGTTGCAGAATGACGTAGTTTATCAATTTCATCATTAATAGAAGCATCTTTTTCTATATAAGTATCACTTTGGGCAATATAACTTTCTGGTTGGTAATAATCATAATAACTTACAAAATATTCAACATGATTCTCAGGGAAAAATTCTTTGAATTCTGAATAAAGTTGACCAGCTAGAGTTTTGTTATGGGCTAAGACTAATGTTGGTTTTTGAACATTTTGAATTATATTAGCCATTGTAAAAGTTTTTCCAGAACCAGTAACACCTAAAAGAGTTTGAAATTTTTTCCCCTGTTCTATACCCTTTGATAAATATTCAATTGCCTGTGGTTGATCACCTGTTGGTTTATATTCTGAATGTAATTTAAACATAAATATCTCCTTATAATTTTAATATAATTAGTATATCACAAATTTAAAAATCTAACAATTGTTTGGTAAAAAATAATCAAAATTTGTAATATATATACATATATCTTTAAAAGAATTGGATAAAACAATTGATAAAATAGACTAATTGACATAAAACTAAAAATGTAATATAATAATAATGTATAAAGTTATTACACAGAATAACTTCAGAATAATTTTTATATCTGGAGGTCTGTGTTAAGCCTCCAGAAATTTTAGGAGGAAAAAACATGGGAATTTTTGCTTCATTTTCTAAAGGTTTTAATGCAGGAAAAGAACGTGCAGAGAATCAATCATATCGAAGAAACGATCTTCTTGATTGTCCAGTAGAGTTAGTCGAACCAAGTGTAGGAAATGTAGTGGAGTTTAAGGTAACAGAAAAAAAAGAATTTTATGCTCAAACATATATGCGGCAAATAATTACATATGCCAAATGCTTGGAACGTTTAGGCGAGGCCAAGTGGGAAATTAAAGGTCAAAATGTTCGCATTGTATTTCAAAATGAAGAGAATGCGAGAATAACCCGCAGAAACTGGAAAAAGTAAAAGTTTTCAAAGTAGAGAGTAACATAATTACTCTCTATTTTTATTATATCTACTATTGAAAAAATATAAAAAATATGCTAAGATATAAAATTGATAATATAAAAAGGAGCAATGAAATGTTAAATCAATTTTCAAGAACAGAACTATTAATTGGAAAAGAAGGAATAGAAAAATTACAAAATGCAAAAGTTGCAATCTTTGGCATTGGAGGAGTTGGATCATTTGTAGTTGAAGGATTAGCAAGAGCAGGAATAGGAAATTTTATATTAATAGATGATGATAAAGTTTGTTTAACAAATTTAAATAGACAAATAATAGCAACAAGAAAAACAATTGGAAAAAATAAAGTTGAAGTTGCAAGAGATAGAATATTAGAAATTAATCCAAATGCAAATGTAGAAATACATCAAGAATTTTTCATGCCAGATAGTGATGAAATATTAGATAACACAGTAGATTATATTGTAGATTCAGTTGACACAGTAACAGCAAAAGTAGAACTAGTAGTAAGAGCTAATAGATTAAATATTCCAATTATGTCTTGTATGGGAACAGGAAATAAATTAGATCCAACAAAATTTGAAGTTACAGATATTTATAAAACAAGTGTATGTCCACTTGCAAAAGTAATGAGAAAAGAATTAAGAACACGAGGAATAAAAAAACTAAAAGTAGTATATTCA
>UMHI01015358.1_pt1 | contig 10297 bp, 8 predicted proteins | sample 1965481 | NCBI WGS metagenome assembly UMHI01 (sample SAMEA4836093, study PRJEB28245) | human gut metagenome | biome: gut microbiome; material: fecal sample | place: Denmark | collected 2008 | reverse complement strand
CGCACCCAAAAAGTTGCATTTATAAGTTGAACTCAAGACATATAAAGCCTGCCATACAAAGTATAACAGATAACAATTTTAGAAATGAGAGCTTAGAAAGGTACTCTCAAGCTGAATCTTTAAAAAAGTTGATGGCAGATCTAGATGCGAATTCCTTTTGTTTCAGATTCCCAGTAGACAGGAAAGGCAATTTATCTTCATTCAAGCCAACCAAACATCTGCTTGAAGAAGTAAAAGACCTGTACCTAAAAGCAGACTCCTTTCTGTGCTTTGCTGTTGAAGTCTTATTTGAGGGAGGCTATCTAACAATTGGTGACGATATTATTCATGATTTAATGGAGTAATTCTATTTCTCTTGATATAATCTTAATCTGAATTATAGTCCTCGAGCCTATTGACAAAATCATTTAATAGTTTAGATTTACGCAGTCCCGACAGAGAAGTTGATATTTCTCTTCTGTGTCACGAAGTCGGCAATTTTCACGTAAAATGAAAAAGTAGGTACCGACGGAGAGTAACCAAATAGAAAAGAAGATAAGCATTACGAATTGACGTATGTAACGAATGCCTATATGGAAGTCTATCCATTAGTGTCTTCTAGCTGTAAGCCATCCAAGGTATTAAACCTTTATATATAACAATAGCCAAAGCTACAAAGACATTGTCTAGAATTTTGTGTAAATGGAAACTGGATTCAGCTGTAAGTTTCTTCTTGTATCCGGAAAACTCTATTTCAGGAAATAACACTACTAGACAATGTGGTGTGACAGCCCCTTTATAATTGTGGCTCATTGTCAAGTTTAAAAGGTGGATAATTAAGATTGAATATAATGCTATTATGTCTAAGAATATCACTATCTTTGCATATGATATCAATTTATTATAATGATGGCGAAAAGTAATGCTAAAGTAAATGTAAGCCGAATCAATAGGATTAAGGTGGTTTTAGTGGAACAAAATAAAACTGGAAAATGGCTATCTGAGCAATTACAACGTAATGAAGCTACAATTTCCAGATGGTGTTCTAATGCATCTCAGCCATCATTGGAAATGTTAGTTAAGATAGCAGACATTTTGAAAGTTGACGTTAGACAACTAATCAATGGAATAAACGAAAAGTAAAATTATGAGCAACCGAATATATAATGTAGTTGATTTGTTTGCTGGGTGTGGTGGGCTATCTCTTGGCTTTCAAAATGCAGGTTTTAGCATTATTGCGGCTTTTGATAATTGGGATGAAGCTATAAACATATACAAATTAAACTTTTCTCATCCAATCATAAAGAGAGATCTTAATGACACCTCAGACTTATCTGATATAGAGAATTTGAAACCAGATATAATAATAGGAGGTCCGCCTTGCCAGGACTACTCTAGTGCGGGACATCGTAATGAGGATTTAGGAAGAGCGCAGCTTACAATTAAATTTGCAGAAATAATTACACGTATTCGTCCCTCATTTTTTTTAATGGAAAATGTACCTAATATTCAAAAAAGCGAAAAATTGGATCAGGTTTTAAACATGTTTCATGAAAGCGGATATGGTATTAGTAAAATGGTCATTGATGCAAGTAGGTGTGGCGTTCCACAAAAAAGACGTCGTTTTATTGTGCTAGGAGGACTAAATGAACCCGAAGGCTTTCTAGATGAACTTCTTTATAGAGGTCAAAGTAAAAAAAACATGACATTACGTGACTATTTTGGCAATTCATTAGGCTTTGAATACTATTTTAGAGTTCCAAGATCTTATTCAAGAAGAGGTATATTCAGTATTGATGAACCGGCAATGACAGTTAGAGGTGTAGATCGGCCTGTGCCATCTGGGTATTTGGGACACCCAAATGATCCAATACCGTTAAATCCTAGTATTAGGACATTGACACCTCAAGAGCGTAGCTGGATACAAACATTTCCTAAAGATTTTAATTGGGGAGAAGCCAGTAAAACAAACTTAAATCTGGCAATAGGTAATGCTGTGCCAGTAAAATTAGCCGAATATATCGCAAATTGTATAAAGGAATACATCTATGGCAAAAAAAATAATTGATTTATTCGCTGGTTGCGGAGGAATGAGTCTCGGATTCCAAAATGCTGGATTTGAGATAATTTCTGCTTACGACAATTGGCAACCTGCTATAGATATCTACTCAGCAAACTTTAATCATCCAATAATTAAAAAAGATTTATCCAAAGAAGATATAACAGGAGAAATAATAAATTCTAACCCAGATATGATTATAGGGGGACCTCCTTGTCAAGACTTTTCAATAGCAGGAAAGCGAAATTTTCAAGGAACGCGAGCAAACTTAACCATAGTGTTTAGCAACATAATAAAAACAGTCAAGCCTCGCTGGTTTGTAATGGAGAATGTATATAATATTGAAAAATCACCCATATTTAATGAAGCAATTCAGATTCTAAAGGATGCTGGATATGGCTTAACAAGTCACATTTGGGATGCTAGTTATATGGGCGTTCCACAAATGAGAAGAAGATATTTTGTCATTGGTAAGTTTAATGCTGAAGATAATTTTATTCTAGATAAAATAAAATCCAATTTAAGCAAAGAACGAATGACACTAAGAAATTATCTTAAAAATACATCACTTGAACTTGATACAGACTATTACTATATGCATCCAAGAAGTTATGCTCGTAGAGCTATCTTCTCTGTTGATGAACCTAGTGCAACTATTAGAGGAGTTAATAGACCGATACCTATAGGATACAAGTTCCACAATGCTGATAAGATTAAAGATCTTGAAAAGGTTAGGCAATTAACTTATAAAGAGAGAAGCTATATACAAACGTTCCCTTATGATTTTATTTTTGAGGGAGCAAAAACCGATGTAGAGCAAGCTATAGGCAATGCAGTTCCTGTAAAAATGGCCGAGTTTATTGCGAACGTAATAAAATCATATATGAATGAATATGACTGATTATAAAGATATTAGTCAAAGATTAAGCACCTTGGAATTTTTGGGATATTCTAAGGTAATTACTGAGTTACTATCTGCTTATGATATTGTCCAAACGACAATTGATAGAATAGCTTCAAAAATAAATGATGGTGAACCTGGGCCCTTCTATGTTTATCGTAGAGCAGCAATATATTGTACTGAAGATGAAGACTTTGAAAATAAGATATCATCTTTAAGAACTGCTTTGCCGTTAGTAATTGTCTTGCAGCCTACAAAAATAATTGTCTTTAATTCAGAAAAAGGTAAAATTGAATGTAAGTACAATAATCTTGTTGAGTATCTTGACTTTCTATCACCTTTGCATAATTGGGACATAAACCGTAACGACCATTATAGTACTATTGAGTTAGATACGCTCGTAGAATCACTATATCGTGAATTGAAACTTAATGATAATGACGAAATTAATATCCGTAGTTTCATATTTTCATTGCTCTATATCGCTCATTTTAAATCACTCTTAAAAATTGATCAAATAAATAACCAACTTAGAGAATACACATCTGCAAATGAAGTAAAATTGTCAGAAGTGTTCAATTTTTTTCTTGACCAAAAATGCCCATTTGTTGTTGACAATACTCCATGTCTAGTCATTTCTAAAGAAGCATACCAATATATATTTGCAATTATACGTTTCGATACGAATCTAATTGATGCGGAAATATTAACTTCTCTCATTTATAGAATGACGGATAGAGAAAAATCCGGACTTTACGGTCATCAAACATCATTTATAAATGTTGAAAAATTACTGCAACCATTGTTTCTAAACCAAATGCAATCTAAAGCTGTGGTATCCACAAATGAGAATGTTTTTGGAATAGTAACAGATATTTATGAAACTATTGTTTTTGATCCAACAAATGGACCTGGGTCTTTTTTAGTTTCAGCATACAATGGATTAACTCAGCAGTTGCGGGATATAGAAAACAGATTCAACATATCGTGTAAACGTCCTTTAAATTTATCTCATTTCGTTGGCCTAGTTGATAATGACTTGACAAAAGACTTGACTCGTTTGGCATTAACATTTACTCACACACAAGAACTTAGTCGTTTGAATTTATTAAATATGAGTGTTATCAATGACATATATGATGAACTTAATATTAATGTGGGTAATGAACTTACCGATGATTGGAGAAACTTTGTTGAGCCGAATGAGCATCTTTATATTGTAGGCAGTCCGGAATTTAAGGGCGGAAATAAAGTGCCTGCTAAAATTAAAGAGGATATGCAAACTGTTTTCGATGCAGAAATTTTATATAATGCAGACTTATCTTCAACATGGTTGATTAAGTCGGCTTCTTTAATCCGTGGGACAAAAGCTAAGGCTGGATTTGTATTAACCAATTCTGTATCTCAAGGAACACAGGCAACTTTTATCCTTAATAAAATTAATGAATTAGGTTGCGAATATTCTTTTGCTCATCGATCATTTAAATGGAAAACATCATCGGTAGATAATTCTGGAGTTACAGTTGTTATAATTGGCATAGCTTCAAAAGATGATTCTCAAATAAAGTATATATATGATGGAGGTAACAGAATTCCATGTAAGGTTATTGGTGCAAGTTTGTTGCCCAATATAGACATAAGAATAATGCCTAGAAAGCAACCTCTAAGTCATTTATTGCCTCATATGCGTAAAGGAAACATGCCGGATGGAGCGACTCCATTAACATTCACATCTTCCGAATTAGATGATTTCTTAGCACAATATCCTGAGGCAAAAAAATATATTAAAACCTTATATGGAGGTGACGAATTTGTTAGTGGCTTCCCTAAATGGGTGTTGTGGATAACAGATGAAGAATTGCCAGAAGCGATGAAAATAGATGGTGTTGCAAAAAGAATAGAGATGGTTCGTCAAAAAAGGAACGCTCCAAAATCAACATCTTCGAAAAAAAGCAGAAACAACCCTCATAAATTTAGAGAAACAAATTGCACTTCAAAAGGAAAAATCTCTATAATCATTCCTTGTGTTACATCTGAGAACAGAGAATACTTTCAAATTGGCATTTTAGACTCAAATTCCATAGTGAATAATAATGTTAGTGTCATATTTGACTGTGATATATGGCTTTTAGCATTACTTGAATCAAGAATGCACATGGTATGGGCCAAAAATGCTTGCGGAGGTCATGAGACTCGTCCAAGATATTCAAGTGAAATATGTTACAATACATTCCCACTACCAGAATTGACTAATAAACAAATTAACATTTTGCGAAATCTTTCAAAAACGCTTTTAGAAGTGAGAGAAAGTTATTGCAACAAATCATTAGGAGAACTTTATTTACATATGCCTCCTGAACTTAAAAGAGTGCATCATTGGATTGATGAAACAGTGGATTCATTTTACCGTAATCAACCTTTCGAAACAGATGCAGAACGTCTAATATGGATGAAAAATTTATATAACAGATATTTTGAAAATGAATAACATATTTGAAACAACATATGATTGTAATGGCCGAAGTATAATTACCAATACTATGGGCATGAGAGAAATGCAAATGCGTATTTATAAGAAATATGCATCTCAATATTTATTACTCAAAGCTCCTCCTGCTTCGGGTAAGTCTCGTGCTTTGATGTTTGTTGCATTAGAAAAACTTCGTACAGGATTAGTAAAAAAAGTAATTGTTGCAGTACCAGAGAGATCTATAGGGAAATCATTCGCAAGTACAAAACTTACAGAGAATGGTTTTCATACAGATTGGGTGGTTTCTCGAAGATATGACTTGTGTACCCCTGGTGGAGAGCCCATGAAAACTGCTGCCTTTGCCGGTTTTATGGATGATAATAATGAACAGATTTTATTATGTACACACTCCACACTGAGATTTGCATATGAGAAAATCGGAAAAGGAAAGTTTAATGACTGTCTTTTAGCAATTGATGAATTCCATCATGTTTCAGCTGAAGCTGATAGTAAATTAGGCGAACTACTGCGTGCAATAATGGCAGATACGAATGCTCATATATTAGCTATGACAGGATCCTACTTTCGAGGAGATTGTGCTGCGGTGTTAAGTCCTTCAGATGAAAGACGATTTGAGAAAGTCACTTATAATTATTATGAGCAATTGAATGGCTACAAATATCTTAAGTCTTTAGGTATAGGTTTCCATTTTTATACAGGCATGTATGTTAATGCTCTAAAGGGCTCAGATGTACTGGATTTAAAGAAAAAAACAATTATATATATACCAAACATAAATTCGGCTGAATCCACAAAGGAAAAATTGATGGAAGTTGATCAAATATTAGGATGTATCGGACGATATCAGTATACGGATGACTGTGGTATATATCATATTCTTGCTAATGATGGTCGTGATATTAGAGTTGCGGTTCTTGTTAATGATACTGATTATGAACAAAGAGAAAAGGTGATGTCATATTTGCGCAATATAAAAAATCCGGACGATATGGATATAATAATTGCGTTAGGAATGGCAAAGGAAGGATTTGATTGGCCATATTGTGAAACAACATTAACTATAGGATATAGGGGTTCCTTAACAGAAATTGTCCAAATTATAGGAAGATGTACAAGAGATAGCAAAAATAAAACGCATGCTCAATTTACAAATTTGGTTGCAGAGCCAAGTGCAAATAGGGAGGAGATTGTTGAAAGTGTAAATAATATTCTTAAAGCAATTTCTGCCTCACTCCTGATGGAAGAAGTGATAGCTCCTAAATATAACTTTAAACCTAAACAATCATGTGAAAGTAATGGTGACAAAAATACAATAGATGATGACGGAAATGGTCATACTATATATATTGAAGGATATCGACCTATTAAATCAACTCGTGTAAAGGAAATTATTGAAAACGATTTAGTTGATTTGAAAGCTAGAATATTGCAAAATCCTGATGTACAACACGCTATTGGACAAAATGTTCCTGCGGAAACTATCAATAATGGACTTATTCCAAAGGTAATTCGTGAAGTAATACCCGATTTGGATCCTGATGAAGCTCAAGAATTAGGAACATACATTGTGATTGATTCTGTTCTTTCACATAAAAGCATAAAAGATATTAATGGCAAGAAATTTCTTGAATTTACGAAGAAACTAATAGATGTGAATGAATTGAATATTGACTTAATTTACTCGGTTAACCCTTTTATGGAGGCCTACGAAATAATGTCAAAATCGTTGGATTCAAGAGTATTTAATTCTATTCAAACATACATCAAATCTTTACGGGTTGATGTAACCGATGATGAAGCGAAAGTTCTATGGCCAAAAGTGACAGAATTTGCTCAGAAAATGCATCGTGAGCCTAGTTTAGACAGCAATGACCCTTACGAAAGAAGATTAGCTGAAGTCCTATTATATGCAAAAAGAAGAATGATGGAAAGAAATGGCAAACAGTAATTCAAATTTTATAGAGTTCTTATCTCAAAATGATCCGCTAGGCTTACTGAAAGTCAATACTCCTGTAAAACCTAAAGCAGTAAGATCTATTCTTTTGAGCAACTTTGAAGAAATAGTAAATTTCTTTGAAGAGAACAATCGTGAGCCACAACATGCGTCAACAGATATAAAGGAATTTCAATTATATTGTAGATTAAAAGCTATACGTGAAAGTGCAGAGATGGTCAAAGAGCTCAAGGATTTTGACTTTTATGGTTTGCTTTCCGGTAGCAATATATCTAATATTACTTTTGATGATATTATAGGAAATGATCCTTTGAACTTGTTGGGTGGAGATTTTAATGAAGAAATCTTTTCTCTTAATCATGTAAAACAAACAGAAAGAATTTCTCCTGAATACATATCTAGAAGAAAATTCTGTAGGGACTTCGATAAGTATCAGCCAATGTTCGAAGCTCTTCAAAAGGATTTGGAAGAAGGCACACGTAAATTAGCTGTATATCATCCAGAAGACTTAGGACCTGGAAACTTTTATGTATTGGGTGGCATAATTTTATATCTTGAATCTGTAGATGGAAATATATCAACATACAAATATAATAGTGGTGAACGCAGAAGATTTGATGGTAGAACGGTTTGTATATTTGACAATGGGACAACTTCAGATATGTTGTTTAGATCGCTCGATAAAGCTCTTCAAAAAGACGGATATTCGGTCACTAAATTTGAAGAGCCAATAGCAGCAGAGAAACAAATAGATGAAAGAGATGAAGCTAGAGGATATGTATATGTTTTGAAAAGCCGTCATGCGAAGCTTCGTAATATCCCAGATGTATATAAAATCGGGAGTACGAATAGTTCTGTTACAGAACGCATTAAAAATGCGACTAAAGAGCCAACATATTTATATGCAGGAGTTGATATTGTAGAAACTTATAGGTGTTTTAACATTGGGGCTAGAGAATTGGAAGACAGACTTCATTCTTTTTTTGATGAAGTTAGATTAAATATTAATATACCTGATGAACGGGGTGTTATTATTTCTCCCCGTGAATGGTTTTGTGTAAACCTAAGTGTAATTAGCGAGGCTGTTGATAAAATAATTTCTGGTACTATCTCAAATTATATTTATGATCCTCATAGTAGAAGTATAATATCTAAAAGCACCATGTGTTTACAGCAGAAAAATATTCCAATGTCTGATGATGATATCTATACGGATGTAATTAAAATATTGAATCAAATCGGAGTCGGAATGGAACGTAAGCCTGCATTATATTTGGGTAAAGATGAAGAAGGTCTAAGAGACACGCTTTTAACTACTTTAGAGTCTAGGTATAATGCAGTTTCAGCAACTGGGGAGACATTTAATCATGGAGGAAAAACTGACATATTATTGAAAGACACAAAGGATGGACATAACATATTTATTGGAGAGTGTAAGTTTTGGCACGGGAAAAAGCATTTTGGGAATGCTATTGATCAATTATTTGATAGATATTTGACGTGGAGAGATACCAAAACCGCACTTATAATATTTGTAAAAGGAAACAATCTTACATCTGTAATAGACACGGTTAAGAAAAATATTGTTTTTCATAAATATTATGTTAGCGAAAATGGTAATCATGGAGATACATCCTTTAGTTATATATTCAGGCATCCTAATGACAGCAAAAAAACAGTTTGCTTAGAAATAATGCTGTTCAATTTTGATAAACTTGATAAAGTTATCGATAAAAATTAACTATATGGTACCCGACAATATAAAAATCATTTGCTAATATCTCATTAGGAAGTGAGTGATTGATTCTCGCTTCCTAATGAGATATGTACACTGTATTAGTTATTTAATCCACATTACACCTCCAACTCTTTCAACGGCAACCCATAATTATATTGTCTGAAAAATCCTCTGTGGATAAGTTTCAAACCGAGAGTCTGATAATACTTGTAGTCATCATCCTCGGTACAGAGGTACTTGTAACCATAGCGCGGGGCGTATTCCTTGAAGAATCTGGCAAGGTCTTTCAGATTTTCTTGTTGGTTTCGTTTGAAGTTGCTGCGCACAATGATGATGCTCCAGTCGGGGTAGTGACCTACGCCACAACTGTATTCCCAGAAACGGATGTATAAATCCATTTCGCCTACATGAACAGAAATACAAATACCGTTGGCGTTGTGCATAACGGAACAACAGTTTCTGTAACCGAATCTCTCGCACAAATAGAGATTGAAATCGTAAATAAAATCGGAATAGTTCATAATAATTTGAATTTTGGTGGTTAATAAAAATTTGATTATAGACTGAAACCTCGCTTGCGTTTCGGTTTCTTTTTCTTCTTTTTAAGCCGGTTGGCCTGTATCGCTTCCTCTGTATCATAATCCGTAGGAGAGGGTGTGAACAATCCCAGACTGATGCCGGAATGATTCTCCTGCTGGTATTCATGACGAGGTTCCTCGCGTATGGTTTCTGCCTGTACCTGACGCAGGTTCATTGTAGCAGAAAGAGCGTTATACCTCAGCTCCTGGTCGATGTTCAGGAAACTGAACTGGCGATCAATCTTGGAACCACTAAAGGTCAGTTGGTTGCATGTGAACTTTACACCTTGCATCTCTCCGGTCGTGCGACTTAGCTTCCATTGCGTATCAATTCCGTATCTCTACAAGGCCAGTCGCAGTTCGCTCCAGCTTCGGGCATTAGGAACTTCTCGTCTCAAGGCATGATAGATAAAATACTTAACCCTGTCGTGATGACGTAACCGCATGAAATTGACATGCTCTTTTCCTTCGGCAAAATGCAAGCGGTAACGGGCTGTCAGCATCTTGCAGACCTTTTCATTTCGGTAGCGGTCGTTCTTGTCGCTGATGGTGCAGCCGTCATTATCCACCCGGTTGTAAACGATGTGACAATGCGGA
>UMHI01064274.1_pt1 | contig 10352 bp, 6 predicted proteins | sample 1965481 | NCBI WGS metagenome assembly UMHI01 (sample SAMEA4836093, study PRJEB28245) | human gut metagenome | biome: gut microbiome; material: fecal sample | place: Denmark | collected 2008 | reverse complement strand
TAATTTCCATGTGCATAACAAATCGTTCGAAAGACCTTTTACTTTTCTCAAGTAATGATGGAAACCCCTTTGAATTAAGGAAAATGTATCTATCTAAGATAGAGCAAGACACCAAAAACTTTTACGTAGAAGGTAGTGGATGTTATTCACCTACATTTATTGCAACATATAGTGATATTGCTTCATTGGTGAATCTTGCTATTAAAGAAATTGATACAAAAATAAGCGCTAGACAATTACTTCATTCTGTGATATGGTCATATGATAAACGAGGCATTATTGCAGACAAACTCAAAAAATACGGACTACCTAATAGTCGAATCCGTATGGTAATTTCATCAGAAACTTTGATGGATGGTGAAGATATGTTCTACTCTGAAAATGAAGAAATTGGTTATCTATTGGGTGGTTACAGTGCTGATGGTACTATGGTCATGGTATCTCATATCATAGAATCAGAGAATGCAAAAGAACGTCTGGATTATGCATTTAATTTGTCTGATGGTATTATTGATTATCTGGGTGACTATGTCTACTCCGATGTTGAAACAGGTTCCTATAAGCCAAAGTACCAAGATATTATCGAAGCAAAAGCGGCAGATGAAACTATCAATATAAATAACCCAATATTAGCAACACGTAATCCAGACGGCACTTTATCATTCTACTTGTATTTAGCGGGTAAATTGGAAAAGCTTATTCCTTTAGACTAATACCCGTCATCGTCTACGATTTCTGTATATTGTTTGGCGAGTGTTGTGTCCATGGCACTCGCCAAAACTTTTTCCGCTACCGCAAGGGCACAACTCATTTGGCATGATAATTTTATTCGAATTAACGCTCTCATGTGCGTGCTGTAACTTTGGTTCTAATAAAGAATCTATCGCAGTAATTTCACCCACTCCTCCAACTGGAATAGTGGCATTCAGCATTCTGCTAATAATGATACTGTCAATATCATGCTTCATTTCTGAGTATTCTTTTTCGAGAGACGCTATTTCCTTTGCGTCAAGATCGCTCATCATATGAATGACAAATCGTTTCCAATATTTGTCATAAGCTTGCAAGATAATTTGTCTTTTATATTCATTACAGAAATACTCGAAATTTTTTAGAAGATCTGATATTTCAAAGGTTGCGGAATAGAGGTGTAAACTATCTGAAAAAGGAATAGAAATCTTCGTCCTAACTTTATTGTTACTTTGAGAAACAGAGACGAGTGCAATTGCATGGTTATATAATTCGCGTAAAGATGCGATAATATCTGTCTCAGAAGCTTGGCCGTTTACCAAACCTGCTATTAGAGAATTTGCGACCTGACTATTCATCAGTACACTATTTCTTTCTTCATAGAATTTCTTTCTGTGAGGTGCTATTATATCATCTTTTAAGGCGGTCTTCTGTCTTTGTTCATAGAAGAAATGCTCTCGATTACTTTGAGCTTTCAACATATAACCAATTATTGTGGGAGTTGAAATCTCATCACTTCCAATTTGCGACGCCTCATTGAGGAGACAATGTTTATCATCTTCAGAGAGATTACCCACAATAAAGTCGTCAAGAGAAGAGAAAAACAAAGAAGAGCCAGGATCTCCTTGACGTCCAGCTCTGCCTTTTAATTGTTTATCAACTCTTGAAGATTCAAATAAATCTGTTCCAATAACAGCTAGACCGCCTAGTTCTTTTGATTGAGAAGAAAGTTTGATATCGGTTCCTCTTCCAGCCATACTTGTGGAGAGAGTTATAGCGTTTTCCATACCGGCATTTGATATTATGGCAGCTTCCTTTTCTTCAGATTTAGCGTCTAATGCGATATGTGTAATATTTTCTTCCGTCAAAAGTTGAGACACTTCTCGTGACCTCATTATGGAAATACTTCCTACAAGAACAGGACGACCTTTGCTTCGTAAAGTTTTTATTTCCTCTACGATTGCTTTATCTTTTGACGCTTTAGTTTTATATACCTTTAATTGGTAGTCAGACCTAATTTGCGGAGCATGTGTTGGAATACTAACAGATTGTAATCCATATACTTGTTTAAGTTCATCTTCTACGCTCATGATAGTTCCTGACATTCCAGAGCACTTGTTGTAAAGTCTAAAATAGTTCTTCAAAGAAATTACGGCCATACCATCAGAATCAGATTTAGGTGTAACGTTCTCTTTTACTTCTATGGCCGTATGTAAACCATGTTCCCACCTATTAGACTCTTTGGTCCGGCCTGTATGTTGGTCAACAATGATTACTTGCCCCATTTCAACTATATAATGCACATCCTTTTCATACAAAGTATAAGCATTTAATAATTGATTAAATACATTTTGAATATGTAATTTCCGATTGACTTCTTGCTGTTCTTCAACTGATAAGGACTTGTAATTAGGCAATTGATATTTCTTCGTTAAGCTATATAAGTCTTGAATTTCAACCTTTTTGGATATCCACTTCTTACCTTTTTCTGTATAGTAGGCAACATTGCTTAATTTGTTTACAAAAAACAGGTCAGAATTATTATTTGAAAAGTATAATTCCTCAAATATTGGTTTATACTCTTTGTATATATTACCGACATTATAACGTTGTTCTCCACTTACAATGTGAAGTTCATCGGCATTGTCAATCATCACAGAATCCAACTCATCGACAATCGCAAAATTATGCCCATTTTGTACTATGTCATTTGGACTCATGGACATATGGTCATACAGATAATCGAACGTAAATTCAGAATTAGTTCCGAATGTAATATCTGAATTATATGCCAACTTACGTCTGGAACTGTGGGTTCCATATAGTTCTATACAGCCAACAGACAGACCATGAAACATGTATAGGGGTCTTGTTATTTCATAATCACGTTTAGACAAGTAATCATTTACTGTCATTATGTGTACTCCATTATGCGTAAGTGCGTTTAGCATAACGGGCAATGTAGCCACAAGTGTTTTTCCTTCACCTGTTGCCATTTCAACAGCATAACCTTTATGCAAATATATCCCACCTAAAATTTGTTCGTCGTAATGAACCATCTTCCATGTGAACTTTTCTCCGCCTGCTTCCCATTTATTAAGATAAATAGCCTTGTTCCCTTTTATCTGAACAAAGTCATACAAACTTGCTAGTTGGAAATCCTTATCATTGGCTTCTACTTCAATACAACCACAAGAAAACAGGTATGCAGTAGCTTTCACTATTGCAAATACATCATCAAGATAGCTATCAAGACTACATTCAGTATCGTCAGCAGAAAATATGGATTTTTCAATATTTCTAAGAATTCTTCTTAGCTCATCTGGAGAGAAATTCTTATATACTGAGTATTTATTGTTGATGGAGTCAACTCTTGAGAACAATTCCTCATTTGATTCATGATTCATATGTCACGTATTTTTTGTTTGTGTCTTCCAAATTAAGTGTTTTGCCAGTTTCAACACATGTTATGCCAACATGCAAATACCCATTGTTGTCAAGAGTAATCTGAATTTTTATATTCATTCGCCAATCAGATCTTCCGGAGGTTAAATCTGATATTGGCTTGTCAAATAAAGTGCAATCTTGTGAAGGGTCATCATTCCAACACATCAAGACGAAACGCATATTCTTGCGCTCGTCTTCATGATTTTTGAAATTGAATATCTTTGTTTGTGGCAAAGATTCTCCTTCTGTAATTAGCTTTTTCCATCCATCATCAAGAAGTATTCCTATATCATACTTTGAAACTGGATTCAATGGGGTGTCAATAATCTCAATAGTCGGAGTTGACGCTTTTACTACTTTTCTTGCTGGAAGCTGCTGTACCCTTGCAATGTTTTCTATTTCAAAATTCAACTCATCAAAATTGATATTTTGACAAGTTTCAATTTCTGACCAGTTGAGTCGTGGTGCTTGAGATGATATGCCAGTATGTGAAGCTAAAGACTTAAATTCATCTTTATATAATTTTACAACCTCCTGATTATCTGTTATAATAATATTTTCAATATTGCGAGTTTCTGCATAATATGTCCAGTTGTAAGAACCTGTAATTACAGTTTTGTTGTCAATAACACAAAATTTATGGTGCATAAATCCATCCTCAACTCTTGCTATATGAAGAATTCCTCCAGAACTAATAAGTTGGTTAAAGTCCGGAGCGTAGTACATGAAATTGGTTGCATTGTCTAAAAGAACAAGTTCAACCTTGACTTTTCTTTCAAGGCAATTCAATAGTTCTTGGAACAATTCACCACTTGTAAACCATGCCATAGCAATCACGACTTCCTCTTTTGCTTGTTGCAAATATGGAATGATTTCGCTTCGTATTTTACAGAAATATGCTTTTTCCATATTTTGATATTACTTTATGTTATTGAGTGTCTTAGCCTAAAAAAGGTTGACTGTTTTATAGATTTCATACAAAGTTAGTGATTTTAAAGGATATCCACCATTCTCCACTCAAAAAGAATTCCGTTACCCCCTTTTTCGAAGCCCGTTCCCGAGTCTTCAGACTTAAATTCTGCAGTGTCTTACCGTAAGTTTGATAGTTTGGGGTCAAAATTCGCTTGTTGTGAAAAACATACATGATTTAATGCGCATTTAAGAATAAAGTATTACCTTTGCGTCGGAAATGGTTGCTCCGGCTTGTAGCGACGAGCCGTGACGGAGCATTAAAAGGGAATGAGGTGAAAGTCCTCAACAGTACCCGCTGCTGTAAGTTCTCGATGCCGGACAAATGTCCGGCAGGCAAAAGATGCTTTTAGAATGTCACTGACAATAGTTGTCGGGAAGGCAAAGGCATCAGGAATAAGTCAGAAGACCTGCCAACCAAAATATACATAAGATTGTCTGCGGGATTATGGACTTTTATATGTGATGGCTGGCAGTAACTCTGCCCAGCCGTTATATGTTTGCGATTTTAACAGATTGACCCCGTTTAGAAGTCTTATGACTTGCAAAAACGGGCGTTTTTTTGTTTTAAGTAAACTGTAACATTACGAATGAGGATTTTTCCTTTATTGTTTTTATGCTTGCCCTCGCTTGGAGTTTTGGCGGCAGAACCACAGGACACAACCGCGGAACGGATGCTCAATCTGAAAGAAGTTGTTGTCACAGCCACGGTGCCGCAGATTGATGTCATCCCCGCGCAGAAACTCAGCGGCGAGGAGCTGAAACGTCTCAACAGCAACAGTGTGGCTGATGCGTTGCGCTATTTCTCCGGAGTCCAGGTGAAGGACTATGGGGGAGTGGGTGGCATAAAGACAGTAAACATCCGATCAATGGGCACCAACCACACCGGTGTGGTTTATGACGGTGTGGAGCTCGGCAACGCACAAAACGGACAAGTCGACTTGGGGCAGTTCTCGCTCGACAATATCGACGGCATTTCGTTATACAACGGTCAGAAAAGCGAGATTCTTCAGCCAGCCAAGGATTTCGGCTCGGCTGGATCTATTTATATACGAACGCGCACTCCTGAATTCAACGGAGGAGAGACATATCATCTGCGCGCCACGCTGCGGGCTGGCTCGTTCGACCTGCTCAATCCGTCGGCGTTGCTGGAGCTGAAATTGTCAGACAAAGTCAACGCGTCGCTTAGCGCGGAATGGATAAATTCGAGCGGAAAGTACAAATTCCGTTACCGGCGTGTCAATCCGGCTGGAGAACTGGCATACGACACAACAGCCGTGCGCCAGAACGGCGACATTAACGCCACTCGTCTGGAGGCTAATCTCAATGGTGTGGTGAAGTCAGGACAGTGGCATTTCAAGGTCTACAACTACAATTCCGAGCGTGGCGTGCCGGGGGCGATAGTCAATAACGTATGGCGTCGCGGAGAACGCATCTGGGACACCAACTCGTTCGCTCAAGTCAATTATACTCAGACATTCGGCAAGTTCACCACGCTCAACAACCTGAAATATGCGTTCTACCGCACTCATTATGTCAACAACGACGACAAGCAGATAAAAATCGACAATCTGTATAAGCAGAAAGAAGTCTACTTCTCGTCGGCCAACGAATATGTGCTGTTTCCGTGGTGGCACGTCTCGGCTGCATATGATTTTCAATGGAACACGCTCGACGCCGATGTCTACGGGTTTGCGCAACCCGACCGCTTCTCAAATATGCTGTCGGTTGCAACAGCGTTCGACCTGGGCAGGTTAAAGGCGCAGGCGAGCGTTTTGGCTACATTTATCCACGATTCACTCAAGGGACAGCAGTCGCCCTCCGACAAGCATGTGCTGACACCGGCGGCGTTTGTGTCATACACATTGGTGAGAGGCTTGTCGGCAAGGGCGTTCTACAAACAGTCGTACAGAATGCCTACGTTCAACGACCTGTACTATGCCGATATGGGAAACTCGAAACTCAACCCCGAGCGCGTGACGCAGTACAATCTTGGCTTGCTGTTCAGCAAGCGTGGCGGCGGACTGGTGAGCGAAATGCGGTTCAGCGGCGATGCATACTACAATTACGTTAAAGACAAGATTGTGGCTTATCCTAAGGGGCAGCAGTTCCGCTGGACGATGCTCAATCTCGGCAAGGTGGACATCCGCGGTGTCGACGTCTCGGCACAAGTGACGCTCAATCCGCTGCGCGACTTCTTTGCCACGGTTCGCGCGCAGTACACCTATCAGCGAGCCATCGACGTGACCAATCCATCAGACAATTACTATCGCGACCAGATTCCGTATATTCCCCACCATTCCGGCTCGGCGGTGGTTAATCTGACATGGCGTGAATGGAATCTCAACTATAGTTACATCTATGTCGGAGAGCGCTATAACCAGCAGGAAAATATCCGATACAACTATACCCAGCCATGGTATACGAGCGACGTGTCGCTGAGCCGTGATTTCAAAATCAGACAACGCATAACCCTGAGGGCTTTGCTCGAGGTCAACAACCTGCTGAGTCAGGATTACGACGTGATTTTGAATTACCCGATGCCAAAACGTAACTATCGCATCACATTGACTGTCAATATATGAGACGTGAGACATACATATTTGCTCTTTTGACATTGCCTCTGCTGCTGGCTTTCGCCGCCTGCCGCGAGGATGAGCTGGTTGTGCCCACGGAGTATGAGATAATCGGCGACGAGGCGTCGGGCAGCCCTGTGCGGGGATTCTATCTTGTCAATGAGGGCAATATGGGTTCAAACAAGTGCAGCCTTGATTATTACGACTATTACACAGGGCTTTATTCACGCAATTTCTATTCCGAGAAAAATCCGGCAGTGGTGAAGGAGCTCGGCGACGTGGGCAACGACATAGGCATTTATGGGTCGAAACTTTATGTGGTGGTCAACTGCTCTCACAAAGTGGAAGTTATGGATGCACGCAGCGGTGTGCGCATCGGACAGGTCGACATCCCAAACTGCCGCTATGTGCGTTTCCATCGAGGCAAGGCGTATGTCAGCTCCTACGTCGGACCGGTGCTTATCGACCCAAGCGCGCCGAAGGGCGCGGTCTTCGAGGTCGACACAGCGACGCTTGCCGTGACACGCAAGGTGACCGTTGGCTATCAGCCGGAGGAAATGGAGGTGGTCGACGATTATATGTATGTAGCCAATTCCGGAGGCTACCGCGCTCCAAACTATGACAATACGGTCTCTGTGATTCAGATAATCGACTTCAAGCAGGTGGAGCAGATTCCCGTAGGCATCAATCTGCATCGGCTGAAGAAAGACCGCTATAACAAACTGTGGGTCACCTCGAGAGGCGATTACGAAACGCGTCCGTCGCGTCTTTATGTGCTTGACAAGAAGCCTGGCTACAACAAGATGGTGGTCACAGACACTCTTGACGTGGCATGCTCGAATATGGCAATCCACGGCGACCTGCTTTACTATTACGCTACGGAATGGAACAACTACACGGCTTCAAACACCATTTCCTATGGCATTATCGACACGCGGACAAAGAAAATCGTGTCGACGAATTTCATTACCGACGGGACGGAAAAGGAAATCACCATTCCATACGGTATTGCCGTGCATCCAATCACCGGCGACATTTTTGTCACCGATGCGAAAAATTATGTGTCATCGGGCACTCTCTATTGCTTTTCTGCCGACGGCAAGAAGAAATGGAGTGTGCGGACGGGCGACATCCCTGCCCATATAGCATTCCTGTATCAATGAAAAGAAAGATAGTCATATTATTGTTGCCTCTGATTCTGTGGGCTTGTTCCGATGAGGTGCCGATGGTCAATCTCGGCATCGACGATGTCTACTATGTGGCGCGTATGCAGAAACTGCCGTTGCGCTCGGCGTTGACAGGGGAGAAGTATCGGTGGACAGTCAATGGGAAAGAAGTGTCGGCAACCGACAGCTATATCTTTTTGGCTGAAGCGGAGGGTGTCTACAACCTTACGTTCGACATCATCGACCCTGACACGCCTTATCATTTTGAGTTTACGGTGAATGTGCTTCACGAGGAGGTGGAGTACAGCACTTACATTTCCCGTGTCTATGAATATTGTCCGGCTCCGGGACAGTTTGTCAACGAGATGCCGAAATATGAACCCGGCGACACGTATGCCGACATGCTGAAGAAATGCGAGGAGTCGATTTCAGGAACAAACGATGTGCTGATTTCGCTCGGAGGATATGGCGGTTATGTTACGTTCGGTTTCGACCACACGGTGATAAATGTGCCGGGTGAGCGCGATTTCCGGATTTGGGGAAATGCATTCTATGAATTGTCCAATCCCGACAGCAAGGGCGGGTCGGCTGAGCCGGGCATCGTTATGGTCAGTTTCGACGCAAACTGCAACGGCATCCCTGACGATGAGTGGTATGAACTCGCCGGAAGCGAGTATCACAAGCCAGAAACGCTTCATGGTTATGAGATAACCTATAGCAGGCAAGGCGACGGCCATACGCCTGTTGAGGACGAGAGCGGCTATCTGACAGATATGACCTACATCCCATGGCATGATTCTCTCGGTGGCTCGGGCTATATAGCTAAAAACATTTTCCACAGTCAGGAATATTATCCTCAGTGGGTGAGTGACAACGAATTGACATTCAAGGGCACACTTCTTGCGCCCAACGGGGTGGACTCCAGCGGCACAGGACGCTACTATATCCTCTATGCATATCCGTGGGGTTATGTCGACAACCACCCGAATGACTATGAGGACTTGAACAGTTTCGACATAGGGTGGGCTGTCGACAAAAACGGCAATCCAGTGAATCTTCCGGGGGTCGACTTTGTGAGAGTCTATACGGGTGTGAATCAATATTGCGGGTGGCTTGGCGAAACCTCGACAGAGCTTTCCAAGGCACGTGACCTTCACGTTGCGCTTCCCGGAGTGCCTCTTCCTAATCCTTTGACTGAAAAAACATTGAGATATGAGAAAAAATAAGACATTGACATTTGTTTTGCTCTCGGCGATGGTGCTGTCGGCAAATGCGTTTGTGATTGATTGGAACAAGATTGTTCATTGGGCGGGTTCCGGCAACAACAAAGCCGCTATGGTGGTGCAGTTTGCCGACAACGGTCCGGAGGAGGCATACGTGTGGGGATATCGATGGGACGACGGGCAGACACCGTCGGGCGAGGATATGTTTCGCGCGATAGCGAAGGAGTCGTCAGACTTGACACTGTTCACGCAGTTTACGGGAATAATGGGCAGCACGGTGTGCGGTATCGGATATTCCGACGGACATACAATTTCAGATTTCCTTGAGTTTGATTTTGACGGCGCGAAATCCGACAGCCGCGTAAGTTTCAACTATTTTTCCGCAAACACGTCGATGGGACAGACAAGTGTGCCGGGATGGGACACTCCCGATATGTGCGACGATGCGATAGCGGCTTCAAAGACAGCACATATTCTTGAGCATCCGATAAATGCGCGTGCGTATGGTTATGCTGCCTACGACTATGACTGGTGGCAGGTGTTTGACCGCACCGACGCTGACCATCAGAGATGGAATGCCGGATGGTATGACGGCTATTGGAGTTATTGGGTAGGAGGCGTGGATTCCGACAATTTCTCTTATTCCGGACTGGGAATGACATCGCGCAAGCTCAAAGACGGCGATGTGGACGGATGGAAATTCCAGGCGCTTGAAGGCCCGGTTGTGATGGTGGTTGGCGGCAGACGTCAGCAGAACGCATTGCCTAAGGACGCCGATGCGTCGACAGGCGCTTCAACGCAATGGCACAACCTCAATTATGTGCATTTCTCCACCGATGGAGTAGGCTCGGTTGAGTCCGACAATGGCTCGTCGATGGTTGAGGTGTTCAACCTGGAGGGAATGAGGGTGCTTGCCGTCGATTCTTCGGTGCCGGCATCCGAGTTTTTTGAAAGATTGGAGAAGGGCGTCTACATTGTCAGAAGCGGCAAGGTGGTGCGCA
>UMHI01020494.1_pt1 | contig 10383 bp, 9 predicted proteins | sample 1965481 | NCBI WGS metagenome assembly UMHI01 (sample SAMEA4836093, study PRJEB28245) | human gut metagenome | biome: gut microbiome; material: fecal sample | place: Denmark | collected 2008 | reverse complement strand
TGCTTTTAGTAAAGAAGCGGCAAACATAATAAAAGAAGATTTAATTCAAGTTGTAGAAGATTCAGAAGGAACAGCTAAAGATATGAAAGTAATAGGAAGAACAATAGCAGGAAAAACAGGAACTGCAGAATTAAAAGCATCAAAAGACGGAGAGGCAGATGTTTTAGGATGGTTTGATTGTTTTACAACAGATTCAAATGATAATCAATTATTAATAATTAGTATGGTTGAAAATGGAAGAAGTTTAGGTGGAAGCCATTATTTAATAAAGAAAATAAAAACTTTATTTTAATATAAATGATTTGCTTGAAATTTAAAATTATATGTGCTAAAATACAACATGTCTTAACATTAGATATCCCTTTAAGACATGTCCGAAAACAAACACAACAAATAATTATTGGAGGGAATGATGAACATTAATCAGATTGAATGGTGTTCGTATACTGAAGGAAATCCTGATTATGTACAAGAAATTGAATTTTTGGAATGGCAAAGTGATCCTGAGGGAAAATTTTGCAAATCAGATGTATGTAAGCTATTTCAAAGTATTACATTTGCATATTCTAAGGTTTTGGAATATATTGCAAGTATTAGCTTTGAAGAAGCACATGAACGAATGCAATCTGAAAATTATGCAAATTTTTTCGAAAAGCTTGAAGAAGTGTTTAAAGAAGTTCCTTTTAGGAATGGAATTACCTATTCGAAACTTGAAGAGATTATGAGTGTAATTAAAATTCCTAAAATTTGTAAATAACATAATTTAGAATTTTTGAGAGTCCTTGAAGAAAGTATAATACATTTTCTTCAGGGATATTTTTTGGAAAAAAAGCAATTTATATAATTGACAAATTATTTCAATAACGATATAATAGATAGGTTGGCAAAAAAGCCAGTAAGAGAAAAAGAAAGAGGGAGAAAAATGGAACAAGAAGAAAACATACTAGGAAAAGAAAAAATAGGAAAATTAATTAAAAAATTTTCAATACCTTGTATAATATCAATGTTGGTAAACTCATTATATAATATAGTTGACCAAATATTTATTGGACAAGGTGTTGGATATTTAGGAAATGGAGCAACAAATGTAGTATTCCCATTAGTAATGATAGGATTAGCATTTTCATTAATGTTTGGAGATGGAGCATCAGCATATTTAAGTTTAAAACTTGGAGAGAAAAAGAAAAAAGAAGCAGAAACAGGAATTGGTAATGGAATAATGTTATCAACAATTGTTTCAATATTATTTTGTGCAATAACATTAATATTTTTACCTCAATTTTTAAAAATATTCGGATGTACAGAAAATCTAAAAAGTTATGCAATGGCTTATGGAAGTATAATAGCAATAGGATTTCCTTTTTCAATGATAGGAACAACATTAAACTCAATAATTAGAGCAGATGGAAGCCCAAAATATTCAATGTTTAGCATGGTGGCAGGTGCTATATTAAACACAATATTAGATCCAATATTTATATTTGCATTTCATAAAGGTGTTGAAGGAGCAGCAATAGCAACAGTAATTAGTCAAATATTAACATTTATATTAAATGTTGCTTATGTAAAAAAATTCAAATCAATAAAATTAACAAAAGAATCTTTAAAATTAAAAGTAAATGTATGCAAGAAAATTGTGATGCTTGGAATCAGTAGTTTTATAACACAAATGAGTATAGTATGTGTTATGACAGCTGAAAATAATTTACTTGGAAAATATGGAGCAGATAGTAAATATGGAGCAGAAATTCCTATTACAGTATTAGGAATTGTAATGAAAATAAATCAAATATTAAATAGTATAATAATAGGAATTGCAGCAGGAAGTCAACCAATATTAGGATATAATTATGGTGCCAAGAAATATGATAGAGTAAAGAAAACTTTAAAAATTGTATTAGGTTCAAGCGTTGTTATAAGTGCAATAGCATTCATATTATTCCAAACAATACCAGATAAATTAATATTAATATTTGGTAGTGGTGATGAAAATTATATGGAATTTGCATGTTTGGCATTTAGAACATATTTATTACTTTGCATATTTAATGGTGTTCAAATACCATCAGGAATATTCTTCCAAGCAATTGGAAAGAGTACAAAAAGTGCAATATTATCACTTTCAAGACAAATTGTTATATTAATACCATCAATGATAATATTAAGTCATATATATGGAATAATGGGAGTATTAAGTGCAGGTCCTGTTGCTGATGGATTAGCATTTATATTAGCAGTTGTTTTATTAGTAAAAGAAACAAGAAGCTTAAAAGAAGGAGATTCTACTGAAGAAAAAATATCTAATATCAAAACAATTGAAGAAAAAAATACAAGTACACCAGTTATAATCACAATTGCAAGAGAATATGGATCTGGTGGAAGATATATAGGAAAACTTGTTGCTGAAAAACTTGGAATAAAATTATATGATAAGAATATTATAGAAAACATGGCAGAAGATACAGGGTTATCTGAAGAATATATTGAAGAAAATGAGCAAAAAAGAAATGTTCTAGATGTATTTAATAATGGATATTATGTAGGATTAAACAATGCAGATGAATTATTTATTAAAGAATCAGAATTTATAAAGAAAGTTGCTAGTGAAGAATCATGCATAATAGTTGGAAGATGTGCAGACTTTATTTTGAAAGATAATAAAAATACAATAAAAATCTTTATAAACAATTCAATGGAAAATAAAGTTAAAAGAGCAACAGAATTTTATCATATGAATAAAGAAAAGGCAGAAAAAGAAATCTCTAGAATAAATAAATTAAGAGCAAATCATTATAAATATTATACAGAAAAAGATTGGAAAGAACCATCAAATTATGATATTTGTATTAATAGTGATGCAATTGGAATTGATAATGCTGTTAATTTGATATGTGATATGGTAAAAAATTTGATAAAATAAGCAGTTGAAAACTGCTTATTTTTATGATATAATTCAAGCATTAAACTTATAATTTCCTTTAAAAGGAAATTATATAACAAATCCTATTAACAAATGTTTAAGGAGGCAAAATTATGAAAAGGTTATTTGATTTCTTAATGCGGAAATACTATTTTGGCTTGAAATGGTATGCCTCATCTGGAATTGAAGAAGAACTTATTGCACAAGTATTTTATATTCAAGCATTAATCTGTGGTTTAAGAATTTTGTATCAAATTGATCCTCAAAAAATCTTAGGATATATAACATTTACAATATTCCACATTTTGAGTATGTATATATTAGGATATTTAAGTTCTTTGTGGGAATTAGACCCTAAAGAAGAAATTTTTACTAATACATATAGAACTGTAAATATAGTATTGGCAATAGGAGCAATTCTTGCTAAAGTACCATGTTATATATTACTGATTGTTGGAGCTACAATATGTGGATTTGTATCATTTATATTAATGGAAAAAATTGATGATTTTGAAAACACATTGGTTACATGGAAAAACAGATATGCACACACATTATTTGTAAGAATTTTTGATAAGATTCCATATAAGCCAATAGCACTTATTGATTTTCTATCAATGATATTTGCTATAATTGCAATAAATACACTTCCGATTAGTATAATTTATCGTTTCATTATTAGTATTATATATGGACTTTCTATTCCATTTATTGTTGTAATGGCTGATGATGGAATGAGTTTCTATGAAGCTATGTTGTAAAAAAATTGAATAATCTAAAAACAAGTGAGAGCATTGCTTTCACTTGTTTTGTAAAATTAAAGGGGTAATTAATTATATGAAAAAAAGAATATTTACTGGAAATTATGAAGAATGTAAAATTGGAAACTTAATTTCAATTTCAGGTGATAGAGGAAAAAGTGTTGGATTTACAGGAAAATCAATACCACAATTAGCACCAAAAAGAAAGTTTTGGGAAATATGGCATAATAACATAGGGAAAATACCAGAAGAACAAAATAACAGATATTATATAGAAGAATATTATAAACAAGTATTATCCCAAATAGATATAGAAGAAGTATTAAAAGATGAGAAAGATCCGATTTTATTGTGTTATGAAAAAGAAGGACAATTCTGTCATAGACATGTTTTAGCTGAATTTGTTAATTTGAAATATGGAATATATGTTCCAGATATTTCAATAAGTGAAGGTTTAGAAATAATTGAACATAAAAAGCCAGAATATATAAGAGAAATATTACAAAAACTTATGGAAAAAGAAGTTGAAAGATAAACAATTTTCAATAAAACTTCAATATTCAAATATTAAAATAAGAATGGTGATAAAATGAAAATATTAATAATAGAAGACGAATACAGTTTAGCAGATGCAATAGCAGAAGTACTAAAAAAAGAAAACTTTACAACAAATATAATAACAGATGGAGAAGAAGGAGAAAACGAAGCATTAACAAATCTATATGATTTAATACTTTTAGACATAATGTTGCCCAATAAAGATGGTTTCAAAATATTAAATGATTTAAGGAAAGAAAAAGTAGATACACCAATTATAATCTTAACAGCAAAATCAGAAATAAATGACAAATTAAATGGACTAGAAAATGGTGCAGATGATTATATAACAAAACCATTTCATATTAAAGAACTAGTAGCAAGAGTAAAAGTAGTATTAAAAAGAAAAGTAAATATTGAAAATACAGATATTTTAGAATATGATGATTTAAAATTAGATATAAGAACTGGAAAAATGAGTGCAAATGGTAATGAAATATCAATAAACGGAAAAGAACTAGATTTACTAGAAACACTATTGTTAAATAAAACACAAATAGTTAATAGAGAAATCTTAGCAAATAAAATTTGGGGATATGATAGTGAGACTGAATATAATAATGTAGAAGTATATATGTCATTTTTAAGAAAAAAATTAAAACTTATAAAATCTAATGTAAAGATTAAAGCTATTAGAGGAATTGGATATAAATTGGAGGCAGAAAATGATAAAAAAATTAAGTAAAAGAATATGTTGGATTATCACAATAGCTTTAAGTATAATTGTTGTTGGAATAATACTATTATTCACGATTTTAAATTACAGAAATACAATAAACACAGCAACAATAATGATGGACAGATTTAAAAATAGAGATATAAAAAAGAATGTAGATGGAAATAAGAAAATTGAAGTAGATAAGCCCACTATCGAAGGTGTTTATTATGTACAAATAGAAGACTCACATGTTATCTCAAATTCAAATATAGTTCAAGACAAAACAATAGAAGAATATGCATTAAAAGTAAGTAAAAAACATAATGAAAGTGGAATCATAGGAAATTACATTTATAAAGTAAGAAGAATAAAAGAAAATCAAACAAATGTAATGTTAATAGAAAATGAAGAAGCAATTTCACATTCACAAAAGATAATAATAACAGCAATTATAATCTCAGGAGTATCATTAATAATCATATATATAATAGCAAAAAAAATATCGAAATTTATAGTACAACCTGTAGAAGAAACATTTGAAAAACAAAAACAATTTATATCAGATGCATCACATGAACTAAAAACACCACTTGCAGTAATAGAAGCAAATGCAGATGTATTAGAAGGTGAAGTTGGTAAAAATAAATGGGTGGATTACATTCAAAATGAAATACAAAGTATGGATAAATTAATAAACGAATTATTATTACTTACTAAAATTGAAAATGTTGATAATATACAAGAAAGAAAAATATTTGATGTTTCAAAAGAAACAGAAATGACAATTTCAATGTTTGAAAGTATGGCCTATGAGAGAAATGTAAAATTAAGCAGTAAAATTCAAGAAAACATTATGATAAATGGAAATAAAGAAGACATAGAACATATATTATCAACATTAATAGATAATGCAATAAAACATACAGAATCAGGAAATGAAGTTATTGTTGAATTATCTAAAGAAAAGAATGAATTAATAATTCAGGTAAAAAACGAAGGAAAAGAAATACCAGAAAAAGAAAGAGAAAAAATATTTGAAAGATTTTATCGTATAGATAAGTCAAGAAATAGAAATGAAAAAAGATATGGTTTAGGTCTTGCAATAGCAAAAGCAACTGTGAAAAAATATAATGGAAATATTAAAGTATTATATAAAGATGGATTTACAATCTTTAAAGTTAATTTACAAATTCAATAAATTGAGTTTTTAACAAACTTACATTAGTATAAGAGAAAGCATCTAAATGTTAGAAAAAATTTTCTACATTAAGATGTTTTTTTTCAATAATTCTTCAATCTTCATGTATTATATTAAAACAAGATTAAGGAGCAAGGCAAAATAAGCTTCAAAAGAAAGGAATGTGAAAAATGTATATTTTAAAAAACAGTTTAATTTCAATCGCAAGAAACAAAGGAAGGAATATCTTAATAGGTATAATTATTTTAGTTATAGCATGTGCATCAACAGTAACATTGGCAATAAGAAATACAGCAAATAACCTTGTAAAAGATTATGAAGAATCACATGACATAACAGGAACGATTTCATTTGATAGGGGACAATTATCAAATAACTTTAAAGGTGGAGAAGATGCACAAAAAAGTAATATAGAAGCATTTAACAATATAGAATCAATTACTTTAGATGATGTAAAAAATTATGGAGATAGCGAATATTTAAAAGGATATTATTATTTATATGCAACATCTTTAAATAGTGATACTTTAACAAAAGCAACAGACTCTTTTGAATATGAAGTTGAAGATAGAGAAACAACAACAACTTCTACAAGTACAACAACAGGAGGAAATAGTAACGGAATTGAAAGAGGACCAGGAGGCGGAGAAGATAGACATACAATAACAAATAATAATACAACAACAATAATCACAAAATCAAAAGAAAAATTTGAAAGTTCAAAAAATTTAACAGGCGATTTTGAATTAGATGGATATTCTTCTTATGATGCAATGACAGAATTTGTAAATGGAACATATCAAATAACAGACGGAGAAATTATATCAGATTTTGAAAGTCAAGAATGTGTTATAAGTTCAGAACTTGCAACATTAAATGAAATAACAGTTGGTCAAACAATAACATTAAAAAATCCAAATACAGAAGCAACTTATGAATTTGTTGTAAAAGGAATTTATAAAGACAATTCAGATTCAAAAGATTCATCAAGTATGTATTCAAAATCAGCAAATAAAATAATAACAGGAAGTAAAGTAATAGAAAATTTAGTTGTAGATGATAGTACATTAGTAACAACAATTACACCAACATTTATTTTAAAAGATAAAGATTCAGTAGAAAAATTTACAACAGAAATAAAAGAAAAAGGTTTAAGTGAATATTACACATTAAATACAAATGTAGAAGAATTAGAAAGTGCAACAAAATCTATAGAAAATGTAAAAACATTTGCAACAACATTTTTATTAATAATGTTAGCAATATCAGCAGTAGTACTATTTGTAATAAATATGATAAACATTAGAGAAAGAAAATATGAAATTGGAGTATTTAGAACAATTGGTGTAAGTAAATTCAAATTAACACTTCAATTTGCATTAGAAATTTTAATAGTAAGTGTTGTAATGTTAGGAATTGGAGCAGTGTGTGGATCATTTTTGGCTAAACCTGTTGGAAATATGTTATTAGAAAATGAAATACAATCTGTTCAAGAAGAAACAGAACAAATATCAAATAATTTTGGTAAAGGTGGACCAATGGATATGAATTTTGGAGGAACAGTTAATGTTCAAACAATAGATACAATTAATGCAGTTGTTGATATTACAGTTGTGGCACAATTATTAGGAATAGGATTAGCATTAATGTTAGTAAGTAGTTTGGCATCAATGATAAGTATTCAAAGATTTTCACCACTAACTATATTGAAAGAGAGGTCATAATTTATGAGTATATTAAAATTAGAAAATGTTGGGTACAGATATAAAGATGCTCCAAAAGATAGTTATGTTTTCAAAAATGTTAATTATGAGTTTGAACAAGGAAAAATGTATGCGATTAAAGGAAAAAGTGGAAGCGGAAAAACAACATTATTATCACTTATTACAGGATTAGAAAAATGTACAGATGGAAAAGTTCTATATGATGGAAAAGATTTAAAGAAAATGAATTTAGACACATATAGAAATACAGATATCGGAATAGTATTTCAAAGCTATAATTTATTACCAAGTTTAACAGCAATAGAAAACATTATTCTTTCAATGGATATAAGTAAAGTTAAAGTAAATAATAAAAAAGAAAAGGCTTTAAGTTTAATGAAAAGTGTTGGTTTATCAGAAGATCAAGCAAAAAGAAAAATATTAAAATTATCAGGTGGAGAACAACAGAGAATAGCGATTGCAAGAAGTTTATCATATAATCCTAAAATAATTATTGCAGATGAGCCAACGGGAAATTTGGATAAAGATACAGAAAATGATATTTTAAATATTTTTGAACATCTTGCTAAAGATGAAAATAAATGTATTATAATTGTAACACATTCACAAAATGTTTGTGATAGAGCAGATATTGTTTATGAATTGAAAAAATAGATTTTAAAATAGGTAATTCATTTTGAATTATCTATTTTTTGTACATAATTTTAATAAAAAGTATTGACTTTGAGTAGGCTCAAAGTGATATTAAATATTATATAATATTGAAAAATGAGGAGGAATACAAACAGCAGGTAGAGAGAACTTAGGTGATTTAGCACCAAAATTTGCAGAATTAAATTATGATGTATTATTTGGAGAAGTATGGTTGCGAATATTTTCCAAATGAATTTCAGGTAATACATAGAGATATTAGACCTAATAATATTATTGTTAATAGAAAGAAAATATAAAAGCGAAGAAATATTTAAAAATTTATTGTCATATTATGTGCAAAGTGATTTTCCGAGAAAGCTTATTAATAAAGTTGATAATGAAGTTTTAATTAAATTTATCGATGATAGAATTAGATGCTTGGACTTTTGTGAAAAGGCTATATAATTATATTTGAAAGATGAATCTTTAAATTAAAATAGTATTATTTAAAGCATGAATAAAAACACAATTTTGACAATGTTATGTAAATATGATATAATAATTCATATTTTTGTTATACTCTTTTTGCACCTTATAGATGTACAACTGAATTATAAAATAATTATTTTGGAGGAAAATTAAGTAAAGGTGTGCAAAATATAGAATAGGAGAAAGGCTAATGAAAAAACGGTATTTTTTTAGCATAATAGCGATCGTTGTCATATTATTACTTGTTGGGTGTTCTTCTGAAATAAAGGACACAAACGATGATGAAAGTTCTTTACCAGAAGATTATTCTTCTTTAATTGAAGAAGCAACCACAGTAAATGTAAAAGAAAGATTTGTATCTTTAACGAAAACATATGATGTGTATGTAGATGGAAAGGAGATTGGAAGTGTATCTGGTGAATATGTAAATATTACAGGTGATATATTCACTCTTACAGATGCAAATGGAAACGAAATTGCTAAAGAAAAGCAAATAAAACGTTGGGGAGTAAGACTAAATAGGTTAGCTAATTTGATGGATCAAGATGGAAATACAACTGGATATATAGGAGAAGAATATTTTACAGATTTCTTTTCTTTGAGTAAGTATAATTTCCATATTTATGATTCAAACAAGAACGAACTGGGATATACTCAAGAAGAAATTATGTCATTATATTATGAATTTAATGTATATAATGCTTTAACTGGTGAAATTTTGTTTAACATTAGCAAACAGCCTGATATGGTAGATTCTTATAAAATTGTCAAAAAACAAGATTCAGATATTTCAATGAAAGATATTATTTTCTTAACTTGTATAATAGATGCTATAGAAGATTCTATAGATGATGAAGAATGAAAACTATTCTAAAAAGTGCACATTGTCAGATGAGTGTGTAGACTCATTTGGTATAACTTAAAAAAATAGCAAGTCAAACAACACCATATTTATGGTATATATTTGGCTTGCTATTTTTATTATGAGGTTATATCAATAATTAGTTGCTATTTTTTATTGACAATAAAGAAACAAATATGTCAGAAAAATATATAAAAAATATTTCAGAAAAAGGAAATGCTATTATTGTTGGTAGAGGAGCTAATGGCATTTTAAAAGAATATAATCCAATAAATATTTTTGTGTATGCAAATATGGAATCAAAGATAAATCATTGTAAACAAAAAGCAGATTCAGAAGAAAATTTAACAGATAAAGAAATTGGTTTGGAGAAAAAGAAAGTGGAAATTAATTTATCAGAACATTTTACATATAAAAAATTAATAAAATTTACATTGCCAACAATAATAATGATGGTATTTACATCTATATATGGTGTTGTAGATGGAATATTTGTTTCAAATGTAGTTGGAAACAATGCATTTGCATCTATAAATTTAAT
>UMHI01072313.1_pt1 | contig 10577 bp, 8 predicted proteins | sample 1965481 | NCBI WGS metagenome assembly UMHI01 (sample SAMEA4836093, study PRJEB28245) | human gut metagenome | biome: gut microbiome; material: fecal sample | place: Denmark | collected 2008 | reverse complement strand
ACATTCTGTATAATAGCACATAAAGCAGCACCCGTCCACGAATGTCTCCAAATATCTCAAACTACTTAAAATACTGCATCAACTCTTTTAGATCCGTGGATACCTTTTTAATTGTTCCTGTATCGTCCGAAATTTTGTTAACTGCTTCTGCGATATCAGATACGTTTGCCGTTACTTCCTCGTTGCTGGCTGCATTCTCTTCACTGATCGCACTCAGTTCTGTTATACTATTTATAATAGTCTGTTTCAATTCCTCCAGATTCTTCGTTTTTTCCGCAATAATTCCAGCTGTCGTAACATTAGCCTCAATAATCTGGCTCAGAGCATCAAAACCATTCTTGGCACCTCCGATGTCTGCCTGCTCTTTTTCTGCCAGTGCACGCATCCGTTCAGTTAACTCTACAGATTTATTAGATTTTTCGAGAATATCATCAGCAATTTTCTTGATCGTATCCGCACTCTGGCTGCTCTGTTCGGCGAGCTGTTTGATCTCTGTAGCGACCACAGCGAAGCCTTTGCCTGCCTGTCCTGCCCTCGCTGCTTCAATGGAAGCATTCAATGACAATAGATTCGTCTGTGCGGTAATATCAGAAATCAGTTCCACTGCTTTACTAATGGATGCAATGGCCTCATTGGTTGCCTTTACCTGTACGATCATCCCAGTAATAATGTCCGAAGAGGTATGCGAGCTTTCCAGCACCAGATTCATGGATTCTGAAGCATTACGATTGGCACGATCCATTTTATTGGAATTCTCATTCAATGTTACTGTCTCCGAATGGATCGCATTAACATTGTCCCCCATCTCCAACATCCTGGAATTAACAGTCTGTACATTCTCTGCCAGTGATGCAGCGGTTGCAGCCAGCTCGTCCACGGCCTGTCTGATCTGGTTGGTTCCCTTACTGCTTGCAGATGCCAATGTATTTAATAATTCCATGCTGCTATCCAATTGTGCAGCATGTCCATCCACCTCGGTGACAATACTGTTCAATTTATCCCTCATGCTGACAGATGCCCGGATCAGAGTGGTCACTTCACGGATCACAGATTTCACTTCAAGATTGCCTGACAGATTACCATTGGCAATTTGGTCAATATATTCTGCGGTCGTCAGTAATGGTTTTCGTATTTTGAATGACAGATAAACCATGACAGCAATAAAAAGAACATTCAGACATACTGAGCGCAGAACCAGACTTCTTAACATGTCGGATATTGCATCCTGAACTATGCTCTCCCGTTCTCCGGCAAAAGCCATTCCCAGAATCTCTCCGTCATCGGAACATACCGGCATATAATAGACATAATATTCTTCTCCCTGAATCTCTACTCCATCAGTTTCATAATCGTTACCGGCTCTGACCGTCTCCCATATCTGTGGATCAGCCTTGGTTCCTTCTGCCCTGTTCCCATCCTTGTCCACAATGGAAGTAATAAATCTCTCATCCTCCATGAAAAGCGTCTGTTCAATATGCTCATCCTGCAAAGAATCTATAAACTGATAACTGATATCATCCTTTTCCAGAATATCCTCACGGATATCCCATGTGAAATACTGCTCCACTGATGTAGCACATGCTTTCAGCCGCAGATAGGTACTGTCGACCAGTTCATCTTTCATTTTGCCCGATGCATATACAGTCAGAGCAACCATCGTTGCAAGCATCGGAATGCAGCCGATCATTAAAATCACCTGCAAATACCCCATTTTCTTCTTCATTTCAGCACCCTCCTCGTTTTCTGAAAAAACTTTTTCCTGCTGTTACCCATCCCCGTACGGGCATGATGAAATATCCGCAAGTTGATCTAATTGAAAAATATCATAGCATATTTTATCAGGATCCACAACACTTCGACATTCTTGAGTTTCCGCTTGAAACGGGAAATTTTAACTTTTTCCAGAAAAATTTCCAGACATCTTTCCAGCTTTAATTGCAGTCTCCTTATATTTCACTACAGTATCCACATCCGAATGCGCCTGAAAAGCAGCTCCGGTAATCCTACCGCCCTTCCTCCTGTGTTTTCTCACCACATTTTGTCTGGAATTTTTAAAAATAAAGAATGCTTACGCCATGTAACATCGTGGTATTTCTCCAGTTCTCCGTTCCCAACGATCCGGTGTGCCAGATCAGTAGTCCGGTGTTTTCGGCATTTTCTCTTCTGCCTACTTCTGCCGTAAGCTCCACTCCCCGGGCATAGCCCCTTTCCTGCTGTACCACCGTAGGTTCCGTAACCGTCCATGCTTTTGCCGATAATATTCCGTTCTCATACCGCACCCAAATTCTGCATCCCGTTACAAAGCAGTTTGTCACGACCTCGCGGGAAATGCACTGCGCCTGTCCACGCACATACTGTATCAGATACATGGATACCGCATCGGAATGGGCCGCCGTACGGATGATCCGAAGTCCATAACCGTCCAGAGTGTCCGTGTCCGTCTTGATGCAGACATCCAGATACTGTCCGGCGCTGCCAAAACCCTGTCCGGCAGACTTTGCCGGATCGGCTTCCAACAAGACTTCCATATTCCGTTTGGTTTCCGTTCCCATCTCCGGTGCCGTGGTCGGCGTATAGCGGATCCTGGCCCCCTGCATTCCCTGATAGAGCCCTTCGCCCTTACTGCCGTCCCCTGTTGCACCGTAGTGCCAGGAGACCTGCGTCTTTTCCCGATCCCACTTTTCAAAATCACAGGTATCCGCCGGACGCTTCGCATCAAAATTCCATACACCTTTTTCGTTTCCGGCATGGCTGTAAAGAGGAAGGTTATGAAAATCTGTCCAGATCCTGTCTGTTTCCACATCTTCCGGCGAAATAGCTTTTTCATAAAAGCACTGCACTGCTTCCCCGTATTCGCTGCGATTCGTTCTGGATCTTATCTGTGCGAAAATATAATATCCCACATCATCTCCGGTGAGGGCATAAACTTTCTCCGGCTGATCCGGTTGGGAGATTGCCGTCACGATTTTGTCCTCTCCCCGAATGTTTCTGCTTCGATACCAGATAATATCCGAGCAGTCATTCTCCGCTTCCGTAAAATCATAAGACAGCCGCAGCATTTTGCCTTCAAGACAGATCACCGGATTGCCCGTAAGCCTTGGTGCCGCCACTTTCCGGGGATGAATTCTGACATACGCACCGGTCTGCAATCCCTCTTTGGTCTGCGCCGTGAGTACTACTTCCGTCTCATGGTCTATATTACTGTCTTTCAGTTGCAGCAGACAGCTCCCCTCCGACACACGCTGTATTTCTATGGAGTCTGCACTGTCTCCTTCTATTTTAAAATGTATCTCACACTTCCTCTCACGCCCATCAAAGGTCAGGCATTTTCCCTTTATATTTATGGAAGATCCGCCTGCTTCCAGTTCAAAAGCCTCTGACTCCAGCAGAAGCTGTGTAGGAATATCTGTTTTTCCGGCAAAGCGGATCATTTCTCCGTTCCCCAACGGATCCCAGTCGTCTTTCCCGCCCAGCAGATTATAGACATTGTAGATCGTTTCTCCATCCTTACGGATATAGTAGGCCTCTGCCAGCATCTTTTCGTCAATGTCCACCGTATGGGAATCCGCAACCTCCGGAGGCGTAAACCGGCCTTCCGGATATGTCACATTCGCCTGATAGCACTTCAATGCTACGGAAGGATATTTCGTCCACAAGACCGCAACTTTGGTGTCCGGCAGACCTGCGAAGCTGCTGTCGATCAGTGCGATCTGTCCTCCGACTTTTGTAAAATACTGTGCGTGAGTCTCCCCATCCTGTGGATATTTACAATGAAATGTACAGTTTAAGAATACCGCTCCCGTACCGGAAGCCTGATAGATCGGCATTCCGCTGTAAAAATCAAACTCACAGTCCAGGTACACTGCATTTCCATTCAGAGCATCGTCCGTCTGTTCAAAACGACAATGTTCATACAGGCTTCTGCCCGCGCCACATACGGGATACAGGTTCAGACGACTGACAAACCGGCAATTCTTCGCATGGAACTTATCGGCATTCGTATCCGCCAGCTGTGCCTGCGTAATGGCTTCTGTCCTCTTTTTCACAGACTGCGCAGGATCCAATGCATAATCCAGATCCACACAGCAATAATTCCCCAGAGTCAGGTTTTCCATCTCCAATTGTTCCCCGGAAAAATGGAACAGAGTATAATTCCCCTTCGCTCCATGGTCGTTCCCCCGGTTGGCGGCAATCACCACATCCTCCGGGTTCTCCGACAGCCCCACCAATTTCAAATTTGCGCAGTTTACCTTGCATCCGTAAGGGTAAAGATCCTTCGGATCCTCCCTTACGATCACCGCCTCCGACTGCGGATCCTCCAGCCAATAGATGCCGGGAGCAATGTAGACCGTCACCGGGTGTTCCACAGTTGCTGCGTTTAGTGCTCCATCCGACAGGACTTCTCTGATGTTATTGTAAGTGTATGGATTTTTCTGTACTTCCTCGTTCGCAAGCCTGCTGTCCAGCAGGAGATGACAGGAATCGGGGTCAGGTTTTATCATAAATGTTTTTCCCTTCCTCAGAATAAAATAAGTGACCGATTACTTTTTACTATAGTAAACGACCACTTATTTATCAAGAGATTAAGTTATTAATATCCTACCATAGAAGTAAAAATTATGGTGGGAAGTCATGAAGAATTGTATCATGCTATGGAAAAATGACGCTGTTGATCTTGCCATCAACAACCAGAGAAGAGCTTTTTCGGATGCGTATAATAATGAAGTACTGGCAGAAAGTAAAATTTATATTGAACTTTCCTCCAAAAATCCACTCAGTAAATTAAGTTCCCTGGAAACCGAAGATTTAAAAAATACCCCCTGCATTCTTGTCATCAACCAGACCGGACAGCAGGATACCGCTTGCCTTTTTCACACTTCTAATAAACCACTGCTGCCAGAATGATATATACCAGAATCGACACCATACAGTACATAGAATTGGTTGTTGATACATAGGCACTGCCCTCTTCCTTTTTCAGAAAAGTCTGCATGCTGAAAGTGGCCGGCGCCGACATATAGGAAATGATGGCAAGATTCAACAGCATGTTATCTCCTATCCACAAATGCACTGCCCACAGCACTCCAATTGCCATAAGTGTCTGTAGCAGAACTCTCATCAGGATTGTCTTCAGGCATGGCCGGATCAGTTCCTTGGTCAGTTCCATGCTATATCCCACAACGATCAGAATGATTGCTGTCACGGATGTGGTAAGGATCCCTTCCACCGCCAGATATGCACCGCCGAAGGGACTGTCGATCAGGCAAATCACCACCTTGGACAGTCCTGCCAGGATTCCAAGCACACTTGCAATAAATGCCGGTGTGTGGAATGCACTCATACATAGTTTCTTTGCATTGATCTTCTCTCCGTTTTCCACCTGTCCCAGCATCCCCATATAGATGCTGAATCCAAACAAAAGTCCTGCAATATCCAGTACTGCGATCTGTGAGAGATTTTCCTGCCCGCACAGGCTGGTATACAAAGGATACGCCATGAGGCCACCCTCATATACACTGACCATAAACGGCAGGTACTTGCGGTATTCTTCGTTCATAAGCGGCTTCAACAGAAATCCTACTCCGAAAGATACCACCAGCATAACGAACATAATCCCCACCAGTTTCCAGGTCTCCACACTGTAATCCGCTGTGGCCAGTGCATGAAAGATTGCCACCGGAAGCATGATATTGGTTACCAGCAGTTTCATATTATCTATTCCACTTTTGGTAAGTAACTTTAATTTTCTGCATGCCATACCGAGAACCAGCATGACAAGTACCGGCAATATAATTTCTAATATTCTCATTTGTTATCCCTTTCCGAGGTATCCTATACTTTTTTATTTATTATACTTCGATTTTCCTATCCTGTATATTATGTATCCCGGAAGTTTTGTAGAAATGTTTTAGAATTGATGCAGAAATGTTAATGCCAGAATTCGGTCTCCATTTCAGATATGCAAAAAGGCACTGTATCTCAATTTTTTTGAAATACAATGCCTTTTTTACAACACAATCTTACCCAAAGAAATTATACTTGTTAGCCTCAAAAGCTTCCATATAGGTTGCCCCATTGGAACCATACCGGTTGGATGCGCTGACCACATTTTCGGAAGCATTCTTATTGATGTGCTCACCGAGAAATCCTATTTTGGGGGCGATGCCATTCTCTCCTCCCAGTACCTTCTGTAAGGTATCCGCATCCGCATTCCGGAATACTTTCTCGTCCACGATCAGGCTTCCGTCCTTTGCCTGACTGATTCCTATACTTTCCAGTGATTCTTTACTGCCCGCTGGAATGTTTTTTAACTGTTGCTGGTAAAATTCATTCATGATTCCGCCGGTGGTCTTAAGCTGCTTCATGGTAGCATTGTACGCTTCCACCATTTTGTTCACATCACTCAGGATGTCCGTGGTGTCTCCGCTCTCTTTTGCCTTGTCGTAGATGGAATCCTTATCGCTGCCTGCAAGCTTTGACGCAGATTGGCTCAACTTCTCCGACAGATCCTCCAGCTTTGCATAATTATTTTTCCTCAGAATGTCCGTGGCACCGGTACTTGTGGTGTTCATGCTCTTCCCGATGGTTCCCAGCAGGTTCTGGGATGACTTGTTATTGATAATGTCCAAGAGCGACGTTCTCTGAATGGGAATCCCGCTTTTTGCTGCGGAATTTGCCAGCATTTGGGTTGTGATCCTCATTTTGCGACCTCCTTTGATCTGCAATTTTTTCTCTCTGTCTTCTATATCGCCGCTTTTCTTTCACCCTTAATATGTCTTGTAACGAACCGATCTTTTCATGTAACGAAACATCAAAAAATCAGCAGGCCCATCACCCGCTGATTCCTTTCTGAAGCATCACCGCTTACACTTTTCTCAGATACTTCATGTATGCGGTGACAAAGTCATTGTATTTCTGTTTTGCTAAAAATACGCTCTCACCGTTTTTCAATTCTATGTTGCTGTTGTCATACCGGGCGACCTCCTGCAGATTCACAAGAAATCCCCGATGGGAGCGGAAAAAGCGATCTCCCAGCTTCTGCTCCAGCACTTCCATTTTTTCATAAAAACAGTAGGGCTCCTTCTTTGACTTAGTGTGCAGCATAATTTTTCTGGCCTGGTTCTCGGCATAGAGGATATCATCCACAGGAATCCTGACATAGTTGCCGCCTACTTTTATAACCAGCGGTTCAACATTCTTTTTACTCCGGATCTGGCAGATTGCCCTGTCCATGACTTCTGTGAACTTCTGCTCATCGATAGGCTTCAAAAGATAATGAAACGCCCCCACATCATAGCCTTCAAACACATATTCACGTAAGGCCGTCACGAAGATAATCAGTGCATCCGACCTTTCCCGGATCTTTCTGGCCGTCTCCATACCGTCCGGTTCCGCCGCATTCTGCTCCCGGTTCAGGGAAATATCTAACAGGATCAGGTCAAACGCCGTCGGATCCGCCAACAGTTCTCCGCCGTCGGCAAACAGTCGGATTTCCCCCTCCGTACATTTCTTTACCAGCCTTTTCAGGTATTCTCTTATGGGCTGTTCATCGTCACATATTGCTATTTTCAGCATTCGTCTTCTACTCCCCCGGATCTTATTCCATTCAAACATTTCCTTTTTTATATCGCCACTTTTCCTTTGAAATTCAATCCTATGTAACGAAATGCGATTTTTGTGTAACGAAAAAATCAGCGGGTATATAGCATCCCAAAAGGTCCCAAAAGCTCTCTCTTGCGGGAGAGCTTGGTCTGCACCTGTAAAGTCAAGGTTGTTTTGGTGTAAATAGCATAAAAACGACAAATTCCATACAAAAAATTCCCCAAATCAGAAATTTTTGTACGGAATTTACTTATTTTGCTTATATAGCGAAAATGGAGACTTTTCAAACGGTAAAATTCCACATTTTTGTATTTTTTTCGTCCAAAACGGCGATTTAAATACAAACAAGATTTCCACTGACTGTCCCGATGCAACGCTCACAAAGAGAATTACTATCACTCTGCGAACAGTTCCTTCTTCCGTTCAATCATCTCATCAATCTTCTCGATATACAGCCCTACATCCTTGACATTATCGCACCGTTCGATCCGTCCATCGGGGAAGACTCTCTTGGTGATGCTTCCGGCTCCCAAAGCCACGATGGTCTGTTTCTCCTCCATGATGAGAATGTTATACAGTCCGTATTTGCCGGGACGGGCGTAGCCGGTGTTCTCGAAGTTGCCGGACATGTTCTTCTGTCGGTAGAGGTAATAAGGCTTCATTCCAAGCTTCTCAGCTCCCGCCGCCGCGATCTTCATGGTCTCGTCTGTATTATGGAGCATGGAGACACCGTTCTCCTGGATCCACTGGTTCAGACGGGATGCCCGCTTGATCGCCAGGGAATGAACGGTCAGGCTGTCCGGTGCCAGTTCCACGATCCTTTCGATTGTACGCTGTACATCCGCCTCCAGTTCTCCCGGCAATCCCAGGATCAGATCCATATTGATATTGTCGAAGCCGACTTCTCTTGCCAGCCGATATGCCGTAAGTACCTGTTCCACGCTGGCCTTTCTGCCGATGATATCCAGTGTCTCCTGCTTCATAGTCTGGGGATTCACAGAGATGCGACTGACCCGGTGACGGTACAGTACCTCCAGCTTTTCTCTGGTGATGCTGTCGGCACGGCCGGCCTCCACGGTAAATTCCTTCACGGTGGTAAAATCAAATTTGCCTTTTAATGCCGTGATCAGGCGGTCCAGCTGCTCCGGCTCCAGAGCAGAAGAAATCTCCTTCGTGGTGTGTGATGTTAACTCTGAAAAAGAACAGTTGCAAGTCAAAATTTTTGTTTTGAAAAATCGGAGGAAACTTTGGCGATGTGAAGACAGAATTGGCTTTATGCCATAGACCAAAAACAGAGAAAAAACCGTAAATATGCACAAATTCATTTTTTAGACAGACAAATCAACTTTCTCTTGCCCCTGTGAGAGCCTGTGTTGCCCCTGTGTGCGATTTTAAGACCGAAGTCGAGGTAGTTACCCATAATAGAATTATTGAGCCTTGTTGGGGAAATGTGAAAGACATGATTTCTTGAGATACCGCCAAAATAAGTAGTGTCGAAAATAGTGCGGGTTAAAGGGCTTATGCCGCCAGAGGACGGCCTAAGCCGGGAAACACCCACCGGCAGAGCCGTTGGGAAGATATCCGCATGGCATAACTTTTTCTGCTGTTCCAAAATATGTTATGCTTTGGGACAGTTTTATCGGGATTGCCATGTAACAGAAAATCGAGAATGTCTCCATGGCAGTTGTCGCCAATAAAACATTCCCGATTCTATGTTTTTGTTTAGGTATTACGGGGATTTTTCATCCCTCTTACACCCCCCCCTTGTGCGTGCCATTGTAACATGGACTTTTTGGGTTAGTCAAGGTTAAATGTTACATCCCTGCAATAATTAGTTCTTGATTTATTTTTCTTGCAATTCCAGATATAGTTGCAACTCCATAGGTTCCAAGCAATTTGGGCTGATTAGCAAGTTCTTTCCCATATTCATCAAAAAACTTACCTTTTCCTATGCTATAGAATCCATAATCCTTGACATTTAATATCTTGTCATAGTGTTCAACATTATAAAAGTAGCCTCTTGTCCAATATTCCTTTCCAACTATCTGTGGTGGAAGCAACAAATCATCTTCTTTTACTCCATTGCTAATACTTCCTTTGATATCAACATTTTGTTTAAAAATCAGTACTAGCAATAGGTCATCACCATTGATATTATGAATATGATTATTTAAAACAACGCCATAAAAATAAATATCATCTCTTGGATTAACTTTAAAGATATCTCCAATTTCTGGATAGACTCTTTTCCTTTTTATCACCTGCAGTTGATAATCCGAAACATCAGAATTATCCAACTCATTAAGTTTTTCTTTTATCTCGTCAGGTAGTTTTTCGCACCGTTCTTTCCATCTGTTTGAAATAATATTATTGTTTATATTTTTCAAATCCATCATATCTCTATTCCACTCCTAAGTATTGTTTTGCCCAATTCATTGCATCTTGATAATATTTATTATTCGGACTTATACTGTTAATCTTATTAAGAGCATTGGGGCCATTTTCAATATAATATTGTTCAATCGCTCTGGCCTGATTTCTGGTTAAGCCCTCATATTGAATATCTAAATCATCAAAAGCTTTACCTGCGTTATTATGTTGATTTAATCTAGCATTTTTTGTTTGTTTAGTTATTCCTGTATATTGAGCTGTTCCATCCTTCATTCCAAAGTACACTTTATTATCTGTTGCACCCTTACCCAACCAGTCATCAAATCCTGCTGTTGTAGAAGATGTACCACTCTCATCAACACTTTCACTAATTTTCCCCTGTGGTGGACAAGCTTTACCTGTTGACGTACTTGCATACCCACTCGGATCATCATACACCACCGGATTATTCCCGCAGTACGCATACAGATTCAGTCCATCCCCCTGGTATACATCTTCCTGCATGAACCGCCCGGCAACCGGATTATAGTACCTCGCCCGTAAATAATACTGTCCCGTTACATCATCATACTGTTGTCCCGTAT
>UMHI01019731.1_pt1 | contig 10601 bp, 9 predicted proteins | sample 1965481 | NCBI WGS metagenome assembly UMHI01 (sample SAMEA4836093, study PRJEB28245) | human gut metagenome | biome: gut microbiome; material: fecal sample | place: Denmark | collected 2008 | reverse complement strand
ATTAAAAGGAGAAAACCAACTTGTATGTATTTTATTATCCTAACATTACAATTCTTTATCTCTTTAATATTTTTCAGATTAAACGAACGAAAGGCGGTAATGATAAGAACGTAATAAATGAACGTATAAACACATCCGTTTAATGAAAAATGCGCGTACATACCTGTATATGTAATTGGATAAAGAGGAAAAATATAATACAAATATGACAATATTGCACTCGTAAAATAAAATAAAGCCAATACGGAACTCATATTTGTCCAACCATATTTCCTAGCCAAAACAAGCATCAGTATCCCATACAGGAGAACGTTTAATATTACTAAATGTAGTTGCGTCATATCCTGATTTACTTCATTTTTCTAATCACACCAACAATTATTGCAATAGGAGCAATTAACAAGAAAGAGCTGTCGCGTTTAAAAATCCATTTGATATAATCTTTGTCTGCGCCATTTTTATACAAGTGAAAAGCAAAAACTAAAAGATCTATCTTTATAATATTATGTCGCAAAAAGCCACGTTTTTGTATCTTTCCATCTAAATATAAACCAACTATATATTTCCTTATCTTCTGAGTTTTGCGTGACACTTCTTTTCCCTGCGTCATCATCATGCCATTTGGAGATTGGCGGTAACAACATGTTTTTTCAGGAAGATAATATGCCATGCTATTAGCGCAAGAGGCGATAACCGTGTTGAAATCAAGGAAACATGGTGAGTTTTCCCTAATAGCCCCCATATAATGCTCCTTTCGTAAGCAAATGCTAACTGTTAAAACGAAATTCCCGTATCTTAACAAATACGGGAATATGTCTCCCGTAAAAGACACCCTCATATACCGTTCATAATCAGGTCTCAATATAGCTTTCCCTTCTTCATCCACCGTTTGAAAGCCCGTATAAACCATAGAATATTCAGGATGCTGTTCAAGTATGTCCACTTGTTTCTGCAATTTTAAAGGATCAGTCCAATAATCATCGCCTTCGCAAAAAGCTATATACTTGCCTCTCGTGTGGCTATTCATTATATTATGTAGAATGTTGCCACCCTTGCTATATTGGTTCTCTTCTTCCAATATAGGCTTGATTAGTCGCGGGTATTTGTCTGCATACTCTTTTATTATTTCAGCTGTACCATCAGACGAAGCGTCATCATGAACTACTACTTCAAAATCAAAATTGGTTTTCTGCATTATAAAACCATTCAAACATTGTCGTATATATTTTGCATGATTGAATGCTAAACAGCGCACAGTCACCATTATAGAATCTTCAGCCATTATTGTTTCCTTTAGATGTTTTTTGCCAAGTAATCCAAGAACATTCTGTGTTGTTTTAAGAAAGAGTTCCAATCATGCCCATTTTCACTCCAATTATAGTTTGCTACGGTTCCATGTGCATGAAGCAGATTGAAATAGGACATTGTATAGTATTTCAAGCTATCCTCTAAACCACAACTTAGCCATGTGCGGTTTTTCGATTTATCCCCAGTAACGACATAGATTTTGTTGCTAAGCCACCCCTTATCTACAGTTTTTAAGATGCCATTTGCAAGAAATTCACTAGGCGCATAGGCTGCAACAAACGAAAAGGCATCCGTTTTATTACTATCGCAATATACTTTGCACGCACAATAAAGCGAGGTCATGGCTCCAAGTGAAAGACCGGCAATAATTCTGTGCGACCAATCTCCATAAGCAAAGTTTGATGTCGCATCATTACTCCCCTCAAAATAAGGGATTAATACATCCATGAGGATTTTATGAAAATTTCTAAAATATCTCATTTTGGTATCAAAGTCCTCCTTTCCTGTTTCCATTATGTTTGGCAAAATGATTATATATTGTTTTCCATTACGTTGAGCATCTTCTTCCATCATCGAAAGGATACCATGATTTTGCCATTCTCTATTATTACCCATCCCGTGAAGTAAATACATGACATGGAACTTTTTCCCTTCCTTGTTATTGGGAATAATTATTGAACCGGTCTGAACTGTATTGCTTTCAGCGTTAAACTCATAATCGTACATTGTATATGAATCCAACGAGTTGATATTACTTTTTTTGAAATTTTCCATTGCAAATTTTATTATGATTGAATCACTATACCTATATTGTCTTTGCTTAATTCTATTTTTGTCCCGTAGCGATCTGAAAGATTCGCGATGCGTTTTATTACGGTCATATCCTTAGAAATTCGTGGAAAGCCTCGAAGGCCTTTCGTCTCGTTGAGCATCAACTCTATCGGATATAAGTTGATATCAAATTTCCCATTCTCGAAAGTCACACCAGCAATAATACTTTGCCAACATTTTGCATCTGTTACTAATCCGCAACGTCCATAGTTGCTTTTGATATCCATCATAAGTTCTCCCACACTAATGTTAGAGAAATCGTTTATGTTAGATGCTAAATAAGCCTCTGCTGGTACTTCAGTAGGCATATCGTGTTGCAGTATGAAGTTACCTAAACCGTGAAAGATAACACCATCTTTATATTTTTCTATGCCACGAACTAAATGTGGGCCATGGCACACAACGATATTAGCACCGCCATCTATGCAGTGATGAGAAAACGTTCTTAAAAATTGCGGTACATCCTCTTTTGTACCGTTGCTCATAAATTGGTGCCCATGTACACTCACTACGATGAAATCGGCATAATAAGATGCTTGGCGTATACTATTTAATGTTCGTTCTATGTCTGATTTGTTAGGATTTGTGGAAGCATTGAACTTCTTTCCGCGCACAAACTCGTAAAATCCAATCTTGAGATTTTCAGACATCGGCAAATAACCTTCCTTTATTGCCTGTGCATGATAGCTATTTATACCAGTTCTTTTTATAATATTCTCTAACGCTTTGAATTCTTCGGAAGGCAATTCGTAAATGCTTTTGTGTCGTAATGGAGCAACACCGGGACGACCTATTATGGATGTTCCGTGAGGGCCAGCCAAATAGGAATCATGGAAAGAACTTGTCACCCCGACCAAAGCTATCCTAACACCATTTTTATTGATATACGCAGGGGCAGCAGCTGCCTGCAAGTCTTTACCGGTTCCTGCATGGGGGATTCCTCGGTCGTCCAAATGCTTCAAAGTTGCAAGTAAGCCGCCCTCGCCATAATCCATTGAATGGTTATTGGCTGTATTTAACATATTGAATCCTAACGCTTTCAATTCATCCAATCTTGTAGGATGAGCCTTTGTCCAACAACCACCCGGGAATGCGGTTGGTGTGCCTTCATTATTGTGAACAGTGGTTTCTAAATTTCCAAAACAAAAATCATACATCCGTAGGATTTTTGATATACTATCTAATTCTGTACAATGTGGAATCTTGTGAGCAACAAGAATGTCACCGCAAAAAGAAATTGTAATTTTCCTATTCATCTTTCTTATTTAATATTTTCGCAGGGTTGCCTACAACTACAGCATTGACCGGAACTGGTTTTATAACGACAGCACCGGCACCTATTAAAGAATGGCACCCTAATTCTTTCGCCTTTGCTGAAACAACGGTTGCACCTGATCCAATGAAAGCATAATCGTGCATGACAGTATAAGCACCAAGAACAATGTTACTTGCCATAAAACAATGGTTACCCATACGGACACCATGCGTCACCAAATCATTGTGGGAAACGACACAATCATCCCCGATAACAGTATCAGGAGCTACAACACTGAGAGCATGGATGCATACGCCGTTCCCTATTTTTGAATATTTGGAAACCACGGCTGTAGGATGTATGAGCGTTACAACATTCCCTCCTCGTTCTATAATCCTATTAAATAGTTCTGCCCTAATATCATTGTTACCGACACTTATGGCAAAATTCTTCCCATGTAAATCCTGGGTGAATAATTCATCGTTACAGCCAATTATTCTGTGACCGAAATACATCTCACCCGTCCTTTCCTTTTGATAGTGGTAAAGTCCTGCAATAGTATAGTTGCAACTTTCTGCCAAATCAATCGTTACAATGGTATTGTGGCCTACTCCTAGCACATAGATACTTTTTTGTTCCATCTTACTTGCACCATTCGTTTACAACCACTTTTCTTTTTCCCGATTTTAAAAGAGGGATATTGTTTACAACTTCAATGCTAATCGTGGCATCTATTCCAATAGTATGTTTCAACTCGTCTAACAAAGATCCAAGTTCTTCCACATTTCCTCCCTCTTCCAAAATGGTTTTGAGGACATAGTTCCGTTCTCCCTTTTGTATAAACTGCCATTGTTTTATTACATTGAAATTTTTCACTGTCCTACCCAATAGCATTGGTGAAAAAGGTACCCCTGAAGTCGTATAAACCATATCCATTTTTCTCCCATATAATTTTCCTAATACAGGATATCCTCTACTGTATTCGTCAGGTGACATCAACACTCCAGTATCACCACAATCATATCTAATAATTGGAAAAGCATGGTTATGCAAATCCGTAATAACAATACGAGCCAAATCTCCGAATTCTGCAGGCTCATCACTTTCAAGTTTCAAAAACTCGATATAATAATCTGCATAATTAAGATACATTACATTGTTGTCTTCCTTAGTCGGTATTCTTTCTTGGGCTATTATGCCACATTCCTCGTCTGCGTATTGCGATATTATTTCGCATTTCAAATACCTCTTGACATTTGCTCTTGTGTCATCGTGCAACATTTCAGAAGTAGAAAATGCTATCTTTAGATTTTGAAAAACATAATGTGGATTCCTTTTGACGAACTTTGCCAACAAATCAAGACATGAAGCATAAGCTCTTATGGCTACAGCCTTAGTACGGATTATAAGGTCGCACAATTCGTGTAGCCGTTCATCGCTGAGATCACTGCAATCAAATGGAAAGATATTCTCACGGCTAATCTGTTTTTGCGTTTTTTTTTGCCATTTATTCCAAATACGCAAATGTATCAATGGTTCATGGGATTTGTACCCGACTAACTGTCCGAAATATTTTAAATCAGCTATTCTCCGTTGTCTCTTTTGAGTGTCTTGCGGAACAGCTAATGGAATTCCTGTGCTACCTGACGTTTTCTGAATATACACTTCTCCCTTTTGGTTAGGGATTTTATTTGGTGATACAGATATAGCATCTGCATTTTTTATAAGCGATGCTTTATCCATAACAGGAAAATGATTTATATCATTACCCTTGTATTGTGCATAAAATATTGTATTTGAACATGCGTATTCCAATATTTCATTGAGTTTTCTTAAGCGCAATTTTCGAGTTACTTCTTCATCATGCTCGCATATCCATTTGATTTCTGAATAAGGTTTCCGTATTGGAGAACCTTTTAAAAAATCGTTAATCCAGAATATTTTACGCAAAAAGTATTCTTTTATCATTATTATGCCCCTATTTTATTACTACGCAATCAATAATCCTCTGCACATCCTCGTTATTCAGTGCATGATGCATCGGCAAACAAATCACGCTATCAGCCATCTTATGAGCTTCTGGGAGATTCTCTGGTTTTGCACTTTCCAATCCTCTGTATGTAGAGAACTCGCTGATAAGCGGGTAGAAGTAGCGGCGACCAAGAACGTTCTGCTCTTTCATCTTGAAGTAAAGTTCGTCGCGGGTCATACCATACTTCTTTGCATCCACGAAAATGGGGAAATAGGAATAATTGTGTTTAACACCGGGCATATCATCAAAGAAAGTGATGCCTTCCACGTTGCGTAACGCTTCACGGTATTTAATAGCGACTTGATGACGTGCTTCGATTGCTGAATCAACCAACTTCAAGTTCAATAAACCGTATGCCGAACGAACTTCATCCATCTTGCTATTGATGCCAGGACCTACTACGGTTGTTTCGTTAGCGAATCCGAAATTTTTAAGATAGTCAATGCGTTTCTTCATCTTCCCGTCGTGCATGACCATTGCACCGCCCTCTACGGTGTTGTAAACCTTGGTAGCATGGAAACTAAGCGTGCTTAAATCACCTGCATTGAGAATACTCTCACCGTTGACTTCTACCCCGAATGCATGTGCGGCATCATAGATAACCTTCAGACCGTACTGGTCGGCTATTTCCTGAATGCGCTGGGTGTCACAAGGTTTGCCGTATACATGTACAGGCATAATGGCAGTAGTCTTGGGCGTGATGGCTGCCTCTATCTTGTCGGGGTTTATGTTGCCTGTTGCCGGATCAATATCCACAAACACGGGCTTTATGCCGTTCCACCAAAGGGCGTGTGTAGTGGCAACAAAACTGTAAGGCGTGGTAATCACTTCTCCCGTTATCCGAAGTGCTTGCAAGGCTGTGATGAGCGGCAACGTGCCGTTGGTGAAAAGGCTGATGTAGGGTACTTTCAAATAGGCGGCCAATTCCTTTTCAAGCTGCTTGTGGAACAATCCGTTGTTGGTTATCCACTTGCTCTCCCATATCTGTTTGAGCATTTCATTGAAGTCGTCAAGATTGGGCAGTAACGGGGACGTTACTGTGATCAGTTTATTATCCATAAGGATTTTATTTTGTATTGGGTTATGATTTTTTTCTGAGTAAGGAAAGTATCTCTGTAAGTTCGGAAAACTTGAAAATACGGCTTGACGATATGTAAAAGGACATGCCTATGAGAATGCCGACGCAAAGTTTCATGATGTCACTTGATATGAAATGGTTCACAGTAAGTATCAATACGAACATGGCGAGACATAGTGCTATCGTGGGCAGCAGATCGCGCATCTGCCGGAGAAAGCCGACATGAATCAGTTTCCCTGTGTAGTAAGTGTTTATCGTTAATGCAACGAGCGAGTTGAAAATCTGTCCATAGCACATCACTATCAGGCCATACGGGGCTGTGATGCAAAGCACGCTTACACCAAGAGCTTTCTTTATGATTTCAATCCGTAGGGATAGGTCCGGACGCCCTTTCACCTGCAAGAGGTTGAGGTTAATGGCATGAATAGGATGCCACATCATCGAGAAACAGATGATGTGCAGTAATAGCCCGCAAAATTCCCATTGTGGACCAAGCATTTTGTTTACAAGAGGTTGGGCAACGGTAGAGAGAACTGTCATCAACGGAAATACAACGAAAGCGGACAATTTTAGGATTTTACGGTATCCCCCCGCAAGACGGGTATCATCATTTTGTATCTCGCAAAGTACCGTATAGGTTACGCGTTGGATGATTCCGGTAATATTGGATGAAGGGAACTCAGAGAAATGCTGTGCGCGAGTATAATGCCCTAGGTTTGAGGCACTGAAGAGCTTGCCTATGGCTATGGGATAGATGTTACGGTAAACTGTATCGAGCAAACCAGATGCAAGGAGCTTGGAGCCGAAAGCGAACAGTTCGTGAAAGGATTGCCACGAATACATCAACCGTGGTCGCCACTTTGACAGCAACCACAACAAACTGGTATTCATACAGAGGTAAAGTAACTGTTGTGTAACCAGCGACCATACCCCAAAACCGTGGTAAGCCATTGTTATGCCCACCACGCCCGATGTTACGACGGCAATCAAGGCAGCCTTGGCCTGAGTCTTGAAGTCAAGACTGATTGTTAGAAGCGCACGTTGTACAACAGCCAATGAGTTGAAGATGATGCTGAAGCAAACCACACGCATCACGGGACACAGTTGCGGTGTATTGTAGAAGTCAGCGACTAATGGAGCGGAGATGTATAATATAAGGTAAAGTAGCGCACTAACTATGATATTGAAATAGAACACCGTATTGTTGTCAGTCTCGGTCCTGTCCTGTTTGCGTATCAATGCCTGTGAAAAACCACTGTCAATCAGCGACTGCGCCACAGCAATGAAGATGGCCAACATGCCGATAAGTCCGTAATCATGTGGTGTAAGCAAGCGTGCCATCACAATCATAACGAAGAACTGCACGCCTTGAACCGAAAAACGTTCTACCGAGCTCCAAAGCATGCCTTTTGCCGTTTTTTGTCTTAGGGAATCAGGCATGGTAACAATAAACTCTTTCTGATAAAAGTTATAATCATTATCATTTATAATCGGGTGAATGTCGCTTTCCGCTTGCCAACTACAAAAGCTGTATGTATTCAGGCTGTACCTCCACGGCAGCGGCAAGGAGATTGGGAAGTTCTACGAACAGACGCTTGACATGTGCGCCTTGGATTTTCTGCAAATTCCCTTCATATCCGTCCAACGGACCGCCCACGATGCGCACTTTCCTGCCTATCATGTCGGAGGATATTTCTTCGGGCGTGTAATAGCGCGGATTCTCGGAGGACTGAACAGCATGGATGAAGCGTTGCATGTCGCTTTCCCTGACCGTCATCGGGATTTTGTAGCCACCGCGCAAGTAACGATATTGCACGGTATTGTATTTCTCGACTATAGGGTCAACTGCCAACCGCGTGCCATTCACAAAAAGTAAGTCCTGAATGAAGGGCACTTCTTCCCGGCAACGCCTCCCGTGCTTCACAGAAAGTTTCCACACCATGGGTGTGAACACCTCCATCCCCAAATCCTTGAACAGTTTGTATGCAGGCTGCTTAGCATTGCACCGCTTAAGGTCGCGCATGACGAACCATAGCAGACGGTCTTGTACAGGGGTATGGAAGTCGTTCATTTTTCAGGTATGGGTATCTTTTCTAATCCTGCAAGCTATCGTAATTCACACGGCAACAAGCAGTTACAAAAACCAAGCTATTGACTTCTATTAAGTCCATAAGATTGTTCCATCGCTGTCACTACTCATAATAGCGTTTGTGTCGATATTGATTTTCATGACGTTTTTTGTCCGTCTCCTAATATGAGATGGATATTCTTGTAGAACAGCTAAATCCCAACAGCTTACAAAGTTTTCATAAAAAGATTCCGTCAATAAATTGCTTAATCCGTTGCCGTTTCATGAAAAATAAGCGCAAATAAATTTGTCAAAACACTTGATGTTTAATTATTTTTACTACCTTTGCAGCTGAATATCCATCTCATATTAGGAGAGGAACATTTTTCGAAACAGTCGTTTGCGTCAAAGCCCCTCCAAAATCATACGGTTTACTTTGTCCACTTCGCTTGACTTTATCGAGTCGAGGTAGATTTGTGTGGTCGTTTCCGAATCGTGCCCAAGACCTTCGCTTATGACTGCCAACGGTACGTCCCTGCCACGTGCGATGGTGGCCCAGCTGTGGCGCGCATAATACATTGACAATGACAACGGCAGTCCTGCCCGGTTTGCTATGTCTTTCAGGAGCCTGTTGGTTTTCCTCATCTGATTCTGGTACTGCCTGCGCTCGCTTCCGTCCTCACGGGTAATGATTGGCAGGAGATAACTTGTGCCATCGGACTTGTATTTGTCTATGATGTCCTGCATCTGCTTGGTCCATTCTATCATCATGAGCTGTCCCGTCTTCTTGCGGCGGTATGCCAGGCAACCGTTGTTCAGGTCGGCCTTTTTCAGGTAAGCCATATCTATGAAGGACATTCCGCGCGTGCAGAAGCTGAACATGAACATGTCCCTCGCGAAATCCATACTCGGCTTTCGCGACAGGTCCAGAGCGCTGATTTTCTTGATTTCGCTGAACGGCAGGCTCCTTTTCACAGTCTTGTCTATACCGCAGTAGACGTTCCTGAACGGATGACGGTCGGGTGTCAACCCCTTTTCTACTGCCAACTTGTAGTTGGTGCGCAGGATACGCATATAGAAAGAGGTGCTGTTGCGTGTCAATCCGCATTTCCGCATCCATGCCTCGTAGAGTTCCATAAGCATGCCGTCCATCATGTCGAACGTCAGGTCAACCCCCTTACGGAAGCACGTGAAGCTGTTAAGCATCGAACGGTAGGTCTCGGATGAGCGTACCTTTCCTATCTGTTCCTTGTGATGTATCTGCCTGCGGATGAAGTTGAACACGCTGTCCATCGCATCTATGCCGGACGAAAAGTTGGCAGCGATTTCGTCAAGGTTTACCGGGACGCTTTCCTGTACCATCCGCTGTAACCTGTTCAGTTCCCACTGTAGGGCCGATTCTACCGAAACAAGGTGGGCGTAACGCGGCGAGGACGGCGTGGGCAGGGCTATCCTCCCAACCTCGCCGTTCCATTCCCCGGCAAAGATTTTATACCTGCTCGTTATCCTGCGCACCGTGCGTCCGTATATCAGTTGAAACACAATTGAGCCTTCCTTGCCCGGAGTCGTTGACGGCCTGAATTTTAGTTTTATAGATGTCATGATCCAATGTTTTCTTGTTCTTTATATAAATGTCGGCTACAAATGCCACATTATTATATATTGGGGCAAAGCCATATCCCAAACCGCCCATGGATTCTGCGCCAAACGATTTTCCGTTCTAAGCCAAACGATTTTTCAATCTGCAGAGAACGATTTTCAGGTATGCCGACATCTGTTTTACGGGCTTTGCCGTACCGTACGCCCTGCCCCACCTCCTACAAACCGTTTTTCGCCCGAAAAGGTTCGCTTCCTTCAGACCTCTTCTGTACCAACGTTTTAAGGTGAACTTTCTACCTCCCAATCTTTCACCGAAATTTCACTGAAAAACGATTGTCCGCATGAAACTGTTTTTAACAAATTTGAAGTTACATTGGTTTTCAACATGTTACGGTGAAGGACTTGACAAGGGCTTTTCCATTTCGTATAT
>UMHI01003411.1_pt1 | contig 10610 bp, 11 predicted proteins | sample 1965481 | NCBI WGS metagenome assembly UMHI01 (sample SAMEA4836093, study PRJEB28245) | human gut metagenome | biome: gut microbiome; material: fecal sample | place: Denmark | collected 2008 | reverse complement strand
GAGCGCGCTGGTCGTGCGGTTTCCAGATACGAGGTCTTGGATCCAGACGTAGTACTGGTTGTCATTGGGCTCGGGACTGTCGGACAGCACGACCGGAGTGCTTGCGAATCTTAGAACGGACAACGCAAAGACAAGGCTGGTGCGTTTGTTACCGTCCTCAAAGATGTGGTCCTTGACCATGTGCTCAGCAACGTAGGTGACCTGGTCAAAGATGTCAGCGAAGCGGTCGGCCGGCGATTGGCCGAATATCGTACAGAATGCACCCGCAAGCACGGACTCGACGCGTCCAAGCTCAAGCGCGGCCCGGTCGCCTGTGGCGTCGGTCGTATAGCAGCGCCCGACCATCATCAACGTGCTGCGCAGACGCATCACGGCCGCTGCCATGGCCTCGAGCGATCCGGCATCGTCGAGCACGAGCGGCGCAAACGGATGAGCGCTCCGCTGCGTAGCCGCCATCATGAGTTCTCCAAGAGCCTGAGCGCATTGGGCATGTCCGCAATAGTTAATTGAATGGCCTCGTCGATCAAGGCGGTACTGTCCAGATCATCGGGTAAAGTACGGGGGGCTTTCGGTGCGATGGGGTCGGCTGCATCTGCTTTACAGCCGTAAAAAGTCATGCTTTCAGGATAATTGTTGCAACAACTATCGGGGTATGTCGTTATATTTAACGTTTTCATCACGCTGTCCTTCAGCTGGCTGAATCCGAGTGATTAACCCGAGCATTTCGACCACGCAATCTAAATAGATTGTTCTTGAGGCAATCAATCATCGCTGTCCAGGCGTCTAGATGCCAGGTCGAAAACTTTGCCCTTGTCCCTTGCACCAATTGCGATGATTTGAACTACTTCGACGCGCCCATCGCGGATGCGATAAATTACGCGAATGCCATCAGTGCGAAACTTAAGTTCCCTACAACCTGCAAGAAGACCCGAAAGTGGCTTGCCAATTTCATCGGCTCGAAGTGCAAGACGCGCAATACCTTTGTCCACCATAGCGCGAACCGAGCCATCGAGTGACAAATACTCTTTCTCGGCAGTCTTTTCGTAAAACTCAACCTTAAACCTAGCCACGTTCACTCGAACAGCTCCTCGTCGGAAATGGGATCGGTCGTCTCGGCTTCTAGCATGGCCTCGAACCTCTCACGTCCCACGGTATCGGAGAACGGGATGCCCTTGCGATTCGAATCAGCGTCGCCCTGCGCGAGCCTTGCAGCGGCTATGGCGTGCAGGCGCTCCTCTCGGAGCTGTTCGAGTTCAACCGCCATCGCTTCGAACTCGTCGAAGCCGACGATAACAGTATCGATGCCATCGTTCCTGTCTGAGACAAATTGCGGCTCCCTTCGAGCGCGACGTCTCGCTTCGCCAAAATTTTTGCTTGCCTGCGTCGAAGTCAGCACCTGTTCGCGTCCAAAAACGAGTTTCTTGTCTATCACGGCAACCATAGCAACCTCCTTTATAATCTGTCTCTAATACGTATTATAGTCCCCTTTAAATACGTACTCAAAGGAAAGTTAAACAGCAATATTCTTAGTATTGATTGTTTCGGGTGAACAGGTTTTCGAGTCGTACTCCAGGGCGATCGGTTGCCAGACGAGGTCCCTTGCCGCTTCATCTCGCTCCTTGGCCAATGGACCATACAGAGCTTGCGGCGCAAGTTGAAAACCAGCAAAACGAATGCTCTTAAATGCGCGCTCGCTTTTGAGCACAATCTGCTCTCCCAGGTTGCCGAGCCTCATAGATCGACCAAGCTGATCGACGGTAATCGTGTTGTTCACGAATGTAACTAAATAGTTTGCCGTGTAACATGGTAAATGTTACATTTCAAAAAAGCATGTTACAAAAGGAGGCGAGGCATGCGGGAATTCGTTGAGAAGATGCTGCATTCGAGGGTCGAGTGTGAGCCCATTGATGTCTCGGGGCTCCCTCTGTATCTGAGGGGGTTGTACACCCTTGAGCGGTGGACCGCCTTCGGCGTGCCGTTCGTGATGGCTTCCCCCATCGAGAGCGCGACGGTGAAGACCATGGCGAAACACCGCAACACGCTGGAGGCAGCTCTGGGGATTCCCGTGGCTTTCGCTCTCGAGAGCGCCACGGGCTACAGGGTCGAGCGAATGATCGAGGCCGGCCTGGCCTTCATAGCTACAGACAAGCAGGTGTATCTGCCGTTCCTGGGAGTCGCGCTGAATGGTGGCAAGAGCCATGCGGGCGACCGTAAGCAGGTGAGCGTCGAGACGCTCTGGCCACAGGCGCAGCGTCTCGCCATCATGGCGCTCTACGGTGAACTCGACGGAGCCAGCGTCACTCAGGCGGCGAGCGTTCTCGCTGTAGCAAAGATGACCGTCTCGCGCGCGTTCGACGAACTCGCTGCCGTCGACCCCTCGATCGTCGTGTCCGAAGGGCGCCGACGGGTCCTACGCCCCGACCGGAATAAGATGGCGCTGTGGCGGCGGCTGGAGCCGCACATGGCAAGCCCGGTTGCAAGGGAGCATCGTCTAGCCTACATACCCGATGTGGGCCTTCCACCAGGAGGAGTTTCGGCGCTGTGCGAGCTCTCGATGCTGCAGGACGACCCCTGGCCGACTTTCGCCGCGACCAAAACGCAAGAGCGCGTCCTGGGGCTGGCGACCGGTGCACGTAACGCTGGATTCGACGAGTCAGAGGAGCCCGCGTGCGTAGTGCAGGTACTGCGCTACGAGCCCGAGCCAGCGCCCGGGTGTGTTGTCGACCCGCTTTCCGCCATCCTATCCCTTCCCGATGATGTGAGGGACGACCCGCGCGTCGCGGGCGAGATCGAGTACATCTTGAATCGAGTGCTTGGGGTTGATTATGAAGGGAATCGATAAGTTCAGGGAGCGTTTCGCGGGCCGCGAGGGCGAATGCCAAGCGCGCGGAAGGCAAGGCCGTCGACAAGAAGACCGTGAAGAAACACCGCAACGACGTCTGCCGCCTCGCCACCTTGCTCGCGGGCAACGAGCACCCCGCCATGAGCGAGGGGGTTCGTGCTGACATGAGGCGCTTCATGGAGGCCTACGAATCGGACCCCGTCGATCCCAAAACAATCAGGATCAAGGGCGTTGGGGCGCAACAGGTCGTTGAGGTGCTAAAGGACGTTTACTTGCGATAACACGTACACATGACGCGCTTTCGGCCAACGTAGGCCCCAAGGGCATTGCAATCCAGTGGAAGTCGGCAGTTTTGGCGAGCGTGGGGAACACACCGCTCGCGCTGGCCTTGGGCTTTGACGGCATTGAAACGAAACTGTGGCTTATAAGTAGAAAAAGAGACGCCTTCAACCAGAAAGATTGAAGGCGTCTTCTCTGTAAGCGTTATTTAGATTGCGTTGGTCGCGCCCTGCGACCAAGATCTTCTCGGTAGGCTTTCTTTTGATTCCGTTGGTCGAGCCTTACGACCAAATTCAAGCACAAGCATATAAATAAATGGAAAGCGATGCAAGGCGGGTTAAGAAGTCCCGCATCGCCTTCGTTAACCTAAGGCGATGAGCCGTCGGTAGTTGAAATCATGGGTTATTTGCCGTTCAACAGTAGAACGTCAGAGGGCCAGCTCCGAAACCGCCGGTCCGGCTTTTTGGCGTTCGGCGAGTTCGAAGATAAGTGGGGCGTTTGATCTAACAAATTCTGTCAAGAAATTGAGGTCATCAGCAGTAAATCCTTCGACGTTGAACCATTTGACCGCAGGCAAGAAGCATTCCGCATGGTCAAAGCCAAAGTCAACCGGGCGCTCGACGGCTACGCGAACGGTTCCGTCTTCACTTGTCTCTGAGTAGGCAAACTGGGTGCCATCATCAAGCTGAACATAGCTCCAAAACATGACTACCCCCTTAGTGTTGATATCCGAGTATAAAGAGCAGACTAGATGTAACGCGGCATGAATTGGAGCATTCCTATAAGACCTTGCAATCGCGCTCGTTAACCCAAGGCGGCAAGCCGTTCTAACTAACCCAAATTCAGCAAACAAAAGCAAGGCTTGACCCCAGGAGCAAAGGAATTCTCGGTCAAAAGGACCTACTCCCATTCGGGAACCCAGCTGAATCCATCCCAAGTCAGCCTTGCTGTGGTCGGAACTATATCATCAAGAGTTCGGATTGCACTTGTCAACGAAATTTTCCGATATCCGTCGACATAAAAAATGGCGAGGTACGTACCTCGCCAGTCTGACGATTCCGAGACAATCGCCACTTCGGTGATTGAATTCACTCACACTTCAGGGGCTTTTAGAGCCGCATCGATTAGGTCGGCGGCGTTGTCGAAGCGGCCGGGATTCCCCCTGGCAAAGAACGCATCGCTCTCGTGGATTGTCTCAAGGCTTTCGTGTTGGGCTCGGCGTGCGGAATGAGATGCGGGATGGTATCTGTAAGCTCCTTGTCACGTTTACTTCGCTTCATAGAGACGCACCTCATCCTGTTCGAGATTTTTGCGGAAGGCCGGGCGCATGTGCTCTGGTGGGTTGGTGACTATATCAACCTTTCGCCCAGGTTCCTTTTCGAGCTCAAGTGAAAGTTCATATAGCGTGCCAAACGTCATCGTGGCGCCACAGGCTAGACGCAAGTCGATATCGCTATCGGGCGCTTGCTCGCCTCGGGCGAACGAGCCAAACAGATATGCCTCGCGGACGTCGTAGCGAGCCAGCACGCGGGAGATGGTGGATGATATGTCGGCAAGCGTAATCATGGGCAAATTTTACTAACTGACTGTATGGGAGACAATCGCCGACTGATGACTAGCCTCTAATGGATGGCAATTCCGGAAGTGCGGCAGCACGACAAACATATAGGAGCTGCCGCAGCAGCTGGCGGGGGGCGCCGTAAACGAGCCCATTGTCGCGAAGATCGACGAACTCGGCGGCGCATCCGCCAGCAGCGGCAACGGCTGCCGGGAAAATGCTTGACCTGAGTGCGGACCTTGATGTTCAGGGTCTTCGTGCACGCAACGGAGCCTGGCGACTACCCATCCAGTCGACGCGTATAAGACAGCACAAAAAGAAAGGCCCGAACATGTCGGGCCTTTCCAGGTGTCGCCCGAAGGCTTCCACCGCAATTGATTGAAGCATATACCCCGAATGCTTTGCCGTCAAGACTGCGCCACGAACCGCAAAACCAGCTTGAGCTTGCCCGCGGTCTCCGTCCGAACGAACTTGCCGTAAATCCCGGGCGGTAGTTCCTTCTTATACCTCGATAGAATTGTCTCGTAACCGGAAACGAGTGCCTTTCTCTCGGTCTTGGAAAACCCAAAGAGGCCAAGGAGATATGCGATCAAGACAATGTAATCAGTAATATCGGAGAAGTTAATGGACTTGACGCCCGTCTCGCTATTCAGAAGTTTGCCGATACCACTTGACGCTCCGCCGGACTTGAAGCGCACGTCTAGGACTATAGCGTTATGGGCGATGGCGTTCCTCAAGTCTTTAAGCAGAAATACGATAGCTAGAAGAAGAGCTTCCGAATCATAGCTCGTAGGCATGCCGAGGTCGCGGACGATCGCAGTCTTAATAGGGCGATCGAGGCACGCATAAAAGTTGCCGAATTCCCCTAAGGTCATAGCCTCGAAAATGGCCCAAATCGGAATCGCCCTCCCCTGATCGCGGAAGTGCTTAAAATACGGTCTTCTTTCCTGCTCGCGCGAAATAAGCCCGTCAATGGTCTGCCTTAGCCTAAGCCTGTTCGCCCAAGATTTCTTATAGTTCGAAGAACCCGGGGCGTAACCCCTGTATGCAGTGAGGCATGTCTTAAAAATTTCGTCGAAGTCCTCGCTCGACGCTTGTGCGAGCACCGCTTCGAGGGTGTAGTTTTTCAGCGCAGTCTCGATTGCCATAACATGGGGATATAGGAGCGTCTTAATCTGGGTGTCCATCGCGTAAAGCGTGGCGATTTGAGTAAAGTCATCAATCGGCAGCCTGCTCGTGGCTTCGCCTGCAAACCTAAGTCCTTTGTAACCGTGGTAGTACCCGATGTTCCTGAGCTTGCGCTTCTGGTTCGAGCCAGCAATGGAGACCCCCTGTTCGCGGAGGTGCTTCATAAGAGCGTTGACCGATTTGGGGGACAAAGGGAGACCTCCTGACTTAATAAACTTCGAACGGAATTGTATCACCAGAGGACAAATCCGAACGAATCGCGTACCGACTGTTAGCGCGAGGGGCGTTCTGTCGTCGGGATGGAATCAGAATCGTCCGTTTGCCGGTGGCGTTTTCCGCGGAATTGATTGACAGCTGGTTCTGATTTGCCACAATGCTTGCAGACAGCAAAACCCTTGGGTTTTGTAAGGCGGAGTAGCGAAAGCGGTTCCGCCTAGTTTTTTATCTAGGCAGTATTATCTGGCTTTTCATGCGTGGGTATCTGCAGAGAATTCTGCGTTCAGCGCGCTCATTGTTCCATCGCCGCTGCGATAAGATCGGTGCCATTGTAAAGCTGGCATATAAAAATGGCGAGGTACGTACCTCGCCAATCTGACACCTGCGGGATCTATGTTCCTTCGGCATATATACAATCTCACGCCTTGATTCGAAGAACAGGTATGCCCAAATACCTTAAAAAGACCTCCCTTGATTCTCATTTTCGTTGCAACGGGCTCCCAAAGGAGGCTAATCCGGAAGTGCGGGGTAAATCGAAGACCTGCCGACCAGACCCCCCCTTACACACTCGCGACCTGTGGTTTTGTTGGTGAACAACGGATTGTGGTCGGCAGGTCTGGGTGTTACCGCGCACTTCCGAAAAATGGGAGTTTCAGCAGCGGATCGCAGTGGCGATAAATGCTGTTCCCAGCAAGAAAAGCACTGCGGATAGGGCGATCCGGTGGCTGTCGGCGGCCTTGGGAAGTGATGGGGAAGTCGCGGCTGCGTCCTTGGGCTTCGCGGTCTTGGTGACCGAGGTCTTAGTCACCGTGGTGGTCGTTGTTGTCGCAACCGCGGACTTCGTCTCTGGACGCACTGCAGCTCCCGAACCAGACTTTCCCGCAGCAGTATCGGCACCGGAGACAGGCTCGCCGCCATCGCCCGGCACATCGGGCCCACCGGTCTCCCCCGCCGACGCCGTGGTATCTACGGGCTCGATCGTCACACGCGCTGCCACAGACCCGTCGGCATCCACCACGCCGCCCGCGCCAAAGGCCCCGCCCGCAGGCGCCACAAAGCGCGCGGATGCAAGCGACCCGCCCAGGCAGGCGACGCCGCCGTTGGTGCCCGATGCATCCAGCCAGGACGCATCGACGGTAAGCTGCCCGGCCGCGCCACCGCCAGCAGCCCCGCCCAGCAAACACACACCATAGGCGCGCACGCCCGCCCCGGGGCCCGCGCCCGCGGCGACAACGCGCCCACCGCTGCGAACGGCAAGACCGTCCACGATCACGCCGGCCACCCGCGCATCCGCGATGCCGGCGCCGTCGGCCCGCGCGTCAACCTTGCAGTCGTCCACCGCGAGCGTCCCCGACACGTAGATCCCGCACTGCGAGCCCGTGGCCACCAGCGACCCGGTGCCGCGGAGCGTCAGATCGCCCCACACCTCCATGCCGCAACGCGAGATGTCCACGTCGGGCGCGCTCGTCTCGACCACGGAGTTTTGCCCGGTCAGCGTCACCGCCAGGCAGCCGTCGGCGCCGATGGCCTCGCCCGTGTAGCCGTTAAGCTCCAGGTGGTCGGCATCGGTCCAGGCCCACCCGGGGCCCGACACGCCCGGCTCGTAGTACGTGGCGCCCGCGATGATCAGGCTGTCCGCGCCCGCGGCATAAGAAGGCCCGCCCAGCAAAACGCATAGGCAGGCCATGGCAGTAAACAGAATGTGATGACGGCTGGTGTGGAACGCGGCAGCAAACATAACCGCTCCGATCTTCGCAAGAGCCAATGGAAGCCGCTACTGGAAATGCCCTTGTAGCAGCAGTTATTAGTGTAGCGAGATCAAGCTACGAGTAAGGGAGATAACCTGTAATCAATTCCCAAAATTAGGTGTAAATCGTTTTGCCAGTCGGTGAAAGGAATGGTTGGATGTTATTCGCCGTATCCAAAGTTAGTTACCAAGAAATTGTCTTGCAGCACCTTCTATCAATGGGATAACAATAGGAGCCAACATGGAAACATTTTTGGCGATATTAGAGAGCCTTTCAACTTTCTCAAGGAAATCGCCCCCGTCATCTCCCTTAGATGAATTCTCAAGCTCAGTGATAGCGCCAACGACGGCTGTCTTGACTTCCGGATCTAGTTCAAGCTCAAAGAGTTTTTGCATGGCAAGAGAATAATTCATAACCGATGAGGAGGCGGATGACGAAGAAGAGTTCGTAGAAACGTTAGGACTATTTGATACGTTATTGTTGATTACGGGGCTTACATTGATATTCATTGGAACCTCCTGGTCCAGAAACCACCCTTCAAAGTAATTCCATCCGTCGTCGGTTATCACTACGGTGTAGGGGATGTTATCCGCCCAATTAATTAGCAATAAACCATTGCGAGATAATTCGCGATAATCGTCAACTCGATTACTTATATATGAAGGCCCCTGATGGCTCCTGGCATTATCGTCGCAGCACAGAATGTTTAGAAGCTCATCTGCGCTGTCGCTAATACACTTAAACCTCCTTCTTGCTTGGCGCGTTCGACTATAGTGTTCGCGGCCAGCAGGGCATAAGGCTTCGACATATGCTGTCGAATTGGACATGTCGGTCAGCATTGATATCATTCCGCTGTCACGAAGCGCCACGAGATGCTTTGTAATTTCCAAATCTGTCAAATCAAGCGGAAGTTGGTCCTGTCGCATCCAAACAATAGATAACGCCATCTCCTGCTTTGCGTTCAATTCAAACATACACCACTCGTTTCTCGCTATTGAATTTGCTAGTTATCAGCAGGTCTTATTTCTTTAGGATATGACCCTGCAGAGACATATTTACGAGTCGAGTAAAATCCGCTCATTAAGAATCGCGAAAGACTCAGTCCAATTTTGATGCTGATACTAATTAGTAAAAGGCCTTACGATCCCACAGACCTTCCACTCTCCATGGCGCTTTTCCAAATGGAGTTGATAAACATTCGTCAAATACTGCGGCGTGCTGGTTATCCAGGCATTTGAAACATGTGGAAGTAGTTTAACCTGTGCGTAATCTGGACCGCCCTCATGAGCCACCTTAGAGGCGGCTCCAATTTGGGGAATGGAACGAATCATCTCTGAAGCATCCTCAAAATCACCCCAGTATGCCAGGGAGTCTTGGCAAACTGCCGATGTAAGACTCCTTATATCTAGCGGCTTTTTCAACAGTAGATTTATAAAGCTGTCCGCAGCCAGAATAGCCGATGCGTCATCTACTGGCAGAGTCTTTATGATATCAACGACTTCGGGAACATCTGCATCGTGTCCAGCAACATTCGACCAGTAGGGAGATCCAGAAACCTCTTTAGCCTCGCCACGGGAGGTATCGAGGTTCAATACAGCGGCCTTGTCACCGTCAATTTTTGCAAGAGTAGGCACTTCCGCCGAAATGCATAAATCTCTGAACTTGAAAATGATTTGCTCACGTGAAATAACAAATGGCGCGAGAGCATGCAATCTTGCATGGTTGGGAATCGCCTGCAGCCGCATTGCCCTATCGTAATCTGCATGCAGCAAGCTACCGTAAACGATATCTTCGATGTTGCTAAAATGCCCCTGTACATCGTTTCCGTCTTGAAGCAGGAGCTCTATATCTCTTCCGAGTGGCTGCTTGAGCCTTTTACGCAGATCTCCAATAGCCTTCGCACTGAAGCGCGGGTCAGTTTCGGCGATATCAAAAAGCTTCTTTAGCTGCACGCGCTCGCTATTGGAAAAGTACTTCCGCTGAAGCATCATGCGGACACAAATTGCGGTCCAGACCATCTCGATATCTTCTATCTTAGAACCGCGAAGACCAAGTGGGTCTGAAATAGAACTGCATTCAATCTTTGTAGGCAAAGGGACGCATGCAGTAATAGCATCGTATTCCTGCACCGTGAACATAAATAGAGACAATAACGATGCGTTATCTATTTTTGATGCTTTATTCATGAGCGCCCCCTCAGGTGGTAATTGCAAGGTAGAGACCAAAAACTTACGTATATCTACCAAAACATATTACAGAGGTTGATGGGGCTTGTTTAATTAAAAGAGGGTGTATTGGCGAAAGCCGATACACCCTCTTTTCGACAAATGGATTTATACGCAAGGTTAGAGTCGCTGCCTGGAATCCTCTCCCCTAGTCTCGTTTAAACAGGTCGCGCGTATAGACCTTGTCCGCAACGTCCGCGAGCTCGTCGCTCCAGCGGTTGGCGACGATCACGTCGCAGCCGGCCTTGAAGGCCTCCAGGTCGTGCGTGACCTCGGAGCCGAAGAACTCCGGCGCATTCAGCGTGGGCTCGTAGACCACCACGGGCACGCCCTTGGCCTTCACGCGCTTCATGACGCCCTGGATGGAGCTCGCGCGGAAGTTGTCGGAGTTGGACTTCATCGTCAGGCGGTAGACGCCCACGACCGGCTTCTCCTTGCCGGCATAAACGCGGTCCCAGACCATCTGCAGCACCTCATCGGCCACGAAGTCCTTGCGGGTGCGGTTGGCGTCCACGATGGCCTCGATCAGGTTCTGGGGCACGTCCCTGTAGTTG
>UMHI01049027.1_pt1 | contig 10636 bp, 8 predicted proteins | sample 1965481 | NCBI WGS metagenome assembly UMHI01 (sample SAMEA4836093, study PRJEB28245) | human gut metagenome | biome: gut microbiome; material: fecal sample | place: Denmark | collected 2008 | reverse complement strand
AGAGAAAAAAGAGCATCACCGCCACTGCCGCCACCAGAAGCAGTAGCCCCCGGTGGTGGAACGACCAAATGCGATGCCCGGGCCGCTGACGCTGCATACAAGACTCCTCCTTTTGTGGTTTGGGCCATCTTATGCCTGTCAGGGTGCGGCTGTGCGATTGTGCCGGGCCGAAGAGTGTGGTACACTATAGCCATCGAGATTTTTTGTGATACGGAGAAACTTTATGCTGACCATTACACTGCTGGGTACAGCGGCCACCATGCCCCTGCCCGACCGTGCCCTCACGGCGGCGGTAGCCGAATGCGGAGGACACAGCCTCCTGTTCGACTGCGGCGAGGGGACCCAGACTGCCGCCCGCCGGGCCGGAGTCAACCTGATGAAGATGGACGCCGTCTGCCTGACCCATTACCACGGCGACCACATCTTCGGCCTACCGGGGCTGCTGCAGACGCTGGGCTGTCAGGGCCGCACCCGCCCGCTGGCGCTGTACGGGCCGAAGGGGCTCGGCGAAGTCTGGGCGGCACTGCGGGTGCTGACGGGGCCTCTGCCGTACCCGGTTTATGCTGAGGTGCTGGACGCCCCGGCGGCGCTCTGCGAAAAATTCGGCGGCTGGCCCCAGGGCGCGAAGCTCACGCCGGTGCCGACCCGCCACCGTGTCATCAGTCAGGGCTACCGACTCGATCTGCCCCGGGCCGGACGGTTCTCACCCGAACAGGCGCGGGCATTGGGCGTACCGGTAAAGCAGTGGAAGACGCTCCAGCACGGCGAGAGTATCACACTGGACGGTGGACGTTTCATCCAGCCGGAAGCCGTCCTCGGCCCGGCCCGGCAGGGGCTGAGCTTTGTCTTCTCGGGCGACACCGCCCCCTGTCCGGCATTGGAAAAGGCCGCAGCGGGTGCGGACCTTCTGCTCTGCGATTCCACCTATGCTCTGCCGGAGCAGGCCGCGCAGGCCAAACAGTACGGCCACAGCACCTTCGGGCAGAGCGCAGCCCTCGCCACCAAAGCGGGCGCGAAGCGGCTCTGGCTCGTCCACTATTCGCCTATGATCACCGACCCGGAAGAAGAGCTGGCCCAGGCGCAGAGCCTCTTCCCGGCGGCAGAGTGCGGCTATGACGGCAAGAGCATCACCCTGCAATATGAGGAGGCCGAAGAATGAACATCGTCCTGGAACCCGGCGCCTCCGCCCTGCTGGACGCGCTGCACCGGGCAGGTTTTGCGGCCTACGCCGTGGGCGGCTGTGTCCGGGACAGTCTGCTTGGCCTTGCGCCCCACGACTGGGACCTCTGCACCGCCGCCCGCCCGGAGCAGGTGATGGAGCTGTTCGGAGAAAAGCAGTGCATCCCCACCGGATTGCAGCATGGTACCGTGACTGTGAAGCGGGACGGCAAGCTCTACGAGATCACCACCTTCCGCACGGAGGGCAGTTATTCCGATGGCCGCCACCCCGACAGCGTGGCCTTTGTACCCGACGTCCGGGAGGACCTGGCCCGGCGGGACTTCACCATCAACGCCATGGCCTACAGCGCCGAAGAGGGCTTGTGCGACCCCTTTGGCGGGCAGGAAGATCTGGCCCGGGGCGTGGTGCGGGCCGTCGGTGAGCCGCTGCGCCGCTTTGAAGAAGACGCGCTGCGCATCCTGCGTCTCTACCGCTTTGCGGCCCGGTTCGGTTTTGTTATCGACGAGGCCACCGAAGCGGCGGCGAAGCAGCTGGCCGCCCACCTCGACTGCGTGTCGGTGGAGCGCATCGAAGAAGAGCTGAACAAGCTCCTGTCTGCCCCGAAGCCGGGGGCGTATCTGGAGCCGGAAGTGCTGGCCTTCGTCCTGCCGGAACTGCCGCCCGACGATCTGTCGGAAGCCCGTGAGATCATAGATGCCCTTCCGGCAGGAGCAGAGGAAGTGACCACCCGTTGGGCGGCGCTGCTTCTGCCGCTGGGGGAGGATGGAACACGAAAGGCGTTGAAACGCTTGAAATGCTCCAATGCTGTGATAGATGGAGTATCAACACTTGTGAAGGAGAAAGCTCCCCGCACTCCTGCGCTGTCGCTTCAAGCCAAACGACTTCTTGGCAAATACGACCTCCACACCGTGCAGCAGCTGACTGCCCTTTGGAGCGCTTTTCAACCGGAAAGAAAAGATGAATTTACCGCCCTGCAAAAAGAGGCCGAGACGCTGACCGCCCAAAGCGCCTGCTGCCGCGTCTCCCAGCTGGCCGTGAATGGCCGCGATCTGATGGCGGCGGGCGTTGCGCCCGGGCCGGGCCTGCGCCGCGCACTGGAAGCGCTGCTGGAAGAGGTCATCACCGGGCGGCTGCCCAACAAAAAAGCGGAACTTCTGGCCTTTGCGGCCAAATTTTCTGCGTCTTGACAAGAGAAAGAAGCTGCGGTAGTATTATACTACTGTTTTAGTATGTTATATCAGAAGAGGAACAGAATGACAGAAACACAGAACATTTCCCGCCGCCCCGGGGCGCTCATCGCCATGAGCGGCGGTGTGGACAGCTCGGTGGCGGCATGGCTCATGCAGAGGGACGGTTTCGACTGCACCGGCGTCACCATGCGCCTCACCCGCAACGAGGCCGTGAACACCGAGGGTCTGCACACCTGCTGCTCGGAGCGGGACATTGAGGACGCCGCCGAGGTGGCCTATGCGATGGATATTCCCTACGAGGTGCTGGATTTTACGGCAGACTTTCAGGAAAAGATCATCGACAAATTCATCCGGGTCTACGAGGCCGGCGGTACGCCCAATCCCTGCATCGACTGCAACAGATATATGAAGTTCGATCACCTGCTTCGCTGGGCGGAAGCGCACGGACTGGATTATGTGGTCACGGGCCATTATGCCCGGGTGGAGCAGGACGAGGCCACGGGCCGCTGGCTGCTCAAAAAGGGTCTGGACGAGAACAAAGACCAGAGCTATGTGCTCTACAACCTCACGCAGGAGCAGCTGGCTCATGTCCGCCTGCCGCTGGGTGGTCTGCACAAGAGCGAAGTGCGCGCCATCGCCGAGCAGCAGCACTTCGTGAATGCCCGCAAGCACGACAGTCAGGACATCTGCTTCGTGCCGGACGGCGACTACGCCCGCTTTATGGAGGATTTCACCGGCAAGCACTACCCGGCGGGCGATTTCCTCGACGTCGGCGGCAAAAAGGTAGGCACCCACAGCGGCGCTGTGCGGTACACCATCGGCCAGCGGAAGGGCCTGGGCCTCGCCATGGGCGCACCGGTCTACGTCTGCGCCAAGGATATGCAGGCCAACACCGTCACGGTCGGCCCGGAGTCGGAGCTGTTCGATACCATCGTCTATGCGAACGAAGTGAACTGGATCGCCATCCCGGAGCTGAAAGGCCCCCTGCGGGTGACGGCCCGCACCCGTTATCATCAGACCGAACAGCCTGCCACCGTCTACCCGGCAGGGCCGGACAGCTTCCGTCTGGAATTTGACCAGCCTCAGCGCGCCCCCACCCCGGGGCAGGCCGTCGTGCTGTATCAGGGCGATGTCGTCCTCGGAGGCGGCACCATTACGCAGGTGGCGAAGGGATAAGGGCAAGCCCGTGAATGTAAAAAGCAGAACCTAAAGGAGAAATGATATGCAAGACCAGTATTCCCGCACCCAGCTGCTGCTGGGCGCGGAAGCAATGACCAAACTGCACGATTCCCGCGTAGCCGTGTTCGGCGTGGGCGGCGTGGGCGGCTACACCGTCGAGGCGCTGGCCCGCAGCGGCGTGGGGGCTCTCGACCTGATCGACGACGACAAAGTCTGCCTCACCAACCTGAACCGCCAGATCATCGCCACCCACAAGACGGTGGGCAGGTTCAAGGTGGATGTGGCCGAAGAGCGCGTCCACGACATCGACCCCAACATCAAGGTCACCACCTACAAGACCTTCTTTGGCCCTGAGACGCAGGACAGCTTCGATTTCAGCCAGTTCGACTACGTGGTGGACGCCATCGACACTGTCACCGGTAAAATTGCGCTGGTCATGAAGTGCAAGGAGGCTGGCGTTCCCATCATCTGCTCCATGGGTGCAGGCAACAAGATGGACCCTACCCGCTTCGAGGTCACGGATATTTATAAGACTTCCGTCTGCCCGCTGGCCAAGGTCATGCGCACCGAGTGCCGCAAGCGCCGCATCAAGCACCTGAAAGTCGTTTACTCCAGGGAGCCTGTCATGACTCCCATCGAGGATGACTCCATCAGCTGCAAACACCACTGCATCTGCCCTCCGGGTACCCAGCGCAAGTGTACCATCCGCCGCTCTGTTCCCGGCTCGAACGCCTTTGTCCCGTCGGTCGTGGGCCTCATCATCGGCGGCGAGGTGGTGAAGGACCTCGTGGGCTTTGTCCCCATGAAGGGCTGAATTTGGTAGAATAGGAAAACGGCAGGTTCAATGAACCTGCCGTTTTCTTCGTTATGAGCTGATTTTTACTGCTCAGGAGCAGCGAATGCGATGGGGGTAGCGCCAGCAGCTGCGTCCACGCTCTTCAGAGAGATGGGAGTGGTCTCGTAGTGCAGGGTCTCGAAGCTCTGGGTGCTGCCGTCCTCGGTGGTGAACTCGAGAACATAGGTTATGTCGCCCTGCTTGTCGGCCTCGACATCGCGGGTGATGACGACATTCACAAAGTCATCCGCGGTTCAGCCGCCGCTGCGCCAGCGCAAAGCCGACGGCGCTTGCCGCAAAGACGGCGTAATAGCTGGCCAGCCGGTAGAACATCAGCAGGCTCATGGACGAAGCATCGGGGAGGAAGCTGCTGTACACCAGCAGGAAGGCTGTCTCCACCGAACCCATGCCCGCCACGTTGGGCAGGGCGTTGGAGACAAAGAGGGTCAGCGACGTCAGGAGTTGCACCTGCCAGAAGGTGAGTCCGGTATCCAGCTCCATGAACCGCAGCCCCATCCACGGCAGGCAGAAGAGCAGGAACAGCTTTACGAGATGCACGCCCAGAATGGCGGCACAGCGGGGCTTGTCCGCCAGCAGATGGCGGCTCTCGGTGCTCAGGGTGTCCAGCTGCTTGAGCCAGCTTTCCCGGCGCTCGGCCCAGCGGCCTGTGTCGGGCAGAAAATGCAGCAGCCAGCGGGCCAGACGCTGCACCACCGGCAGGGCGCAGAGGGCGATGAGCCCCACGATGACGCCCGCCACGACAGCGTAGGCCCCGGGCAGATACCGCAGCACGCCGTCGGAGTGGGCCGCTATCCAGGGGCGGCCTGCCAGAAGCAGCACGGTGGCGTAAAGCAGGACGGCTGTCTTGTGGAAGACGTATTGCAGGGTCATCAGCCCCACGCCGGGGCCGACGTCCAGCCCGCGCCGGTGAAGATACCACGTCTGAAACGGCACCGACCCTGCGCCGAGGCCCACCACATTGCCGAAGGTCCCCATCCATGCATTGTCGATACCCTGCCGCAGCGGGAAATGGGACAGGCGGCTGCGGACGATGAGCCAGCTGGATACGCCCTCGAGAAGCGGGTAGCTCAGGCCCACGGCCAGTGCCAGCAGCCCCTGCCCGAGGGTGAGCCGGCTCAGCGCCTCGGAGATCTCGGCCCAGTGCTCCCGGAAGATGAACACCACGATGCCGGTCAGCAGGGCCAGAACGCCCAGCGAGAGCAGGGCCTTTCGGCGCGAAGGGGCTGGGGAGGCGGACGAACTCATGCGGGGACTCCTTTCAAATTTCAATAAAAAACGGACTGGGATAAACTCTTAGGAGAGTATATCACAGTCCGGAGGGGTGTTTGTGAACAACTGCCAAATTTTTTGCCTCAGTTTCGGCAGAGTGATAAAGAACAGGGAGCTTATTCGCCGGTGAGATCCTTTACAGCCTGTTGTAAACTGTCGGAAAACGCCTGCTTGGAGTAATGACTCTCGTAAAGCTCACGGCAGGCGGGACGCATGGCGGCAAGCTTTTCCGGATGCTCGATGGCCCAGGCCAGCCGCTCGGCCAGCTTTTCGGGGTCGTCGTCCTCGTAGACGAAACCGTCCACGCCCTCGGTGATGAGCCCGGCGGTGCCGGTGTGCTCCGACACGATGGCGGGCTTGCCGAAGATGAGGCCCTCAGTGACGAAAGTAGGCATGGGGTCGTCGCGGGAGGCGCAGACGAGGCAGGTACACTGGGCCATCAGGCTCTTGATCTCGTCGCGGGTGAGCCGCTTGACGTAAAAGACGTTGTCGGGGCAGTCAGCGGTCAGGCTCCGCACGGCGTCCATCATCTCAGCCTCTGCGGCCTTGCCCACGAAGAGGAAGGATGCCTTCTTCATGGTCTCAGGCGGCAGCAGCCGGATGGCTTTGCAGAAGATGTCCTGGCCTTTCCGGTTCTCGAAGGAGCCCACGGTGGCGAACAGAGGCCGCCCGCCCGCATAGCTCAAATCGTAGTGGGAGAACTTCTCGGCGGCGTAGTCCGGCAGGCCGTAGATGAGGGGCCGGATGTTGAACTCCGGCCGCACCGAATGCATGGCGTTGGCGGCGTGGCTGCCGACGGAGTAGAGCCGGATGTTTTCGCCCAGCTCTCTGGGGATCTGGTGGGCGATGTGGGGGTAGCCTGCAAAGGCATCGTGGAGCCACCAGAGCACCGGCACCCGCGCACCGCTCAGGGCGCGGACGGCCCGGGCCTCCACGACGGTGTTGGCCAGAACGAGGTCGGCGCAAAGGGCCAGCCCCCAGAGCAGGGGCGACTGAACACAGCCCTTGCGGGTGATGACGGTAGCTCCCGCCTCGAGGAAAAGCGGCATGGAGCCGCCGTCCTCAGGGCCGAGGACGACCACTTCGTAGCCCATGCTGCGCAGCACCGGCACGGCGCTCACCAGCACGATGGGCGCACCGGTCATGTCCAGCAGGTGGCTCATGATAAAGACGCGCTTCCCCTTTACAGACCAGACGTCTTCGGCGCAGATGTCCCGCTCATAGTGGGCCAGCGCCAGCGGGAGGCAGACGTGGCTGCGGCTGAGCTTCGCCGCCAGCGTCAGCAGTTCGACGGGATTTTCCGGGTCGCGGGCTTCCGCCTGACAGCGGCGCAGCAGCTCCCGGGAGACGAGTGCGCAGCCCGGGCAGGCTGCAAAGCCCTGACTGTGGTAGAGGGTGGTGACGCCTGAGTAGCCGAAGACGGCGTCGCTGGTGACGTAGTCTGCGCCGCTGCGCAGTGCGTCCGCAAAGCAGGAAAGGGCCGTGGACATCAGGAAAAGGTCTTCCCTGACCAGAAGCACACCGGCGGCGCTGCCGAGGGCTTCGGGGCGGAGGCTGTCCGTCAATAAAAATTTGCGGTGGAGCTGGTCCTGCAGGGAAGCTTTCAGGGCGGCGTTCCGCCCCGGCGCATAGATGCCGAGAAAAACTTCCTGGGTGTCGAGATATTCCTGTTTGGCGAGCTGAGCCCGCTGCAGAGTGGTATAACTGCTGTACATCGTATCCTCCTCTCCGCAGGCAGGCTCAATGGCTGCGATGGAACAGCCCCAGCAGGCGGCGCAGGGGCAGCGTGAGTTTCCAGCTGCTGGAAGAGAGGATGTTTTCCAGCGAGCTCTCGTAGGCTTTGCTCCGGGCGCTCAGCTCGGCGTTGACCTGATGCAGCTCGGAGAGATTCTTCTGCAGGGCCTCGATGGTCTGCTTCTGGTCAGCCGTAGTCTTTTCCAGCTGGTCGAGGTGCTTCTGCTCGCAGACGCGGGTCTTCTGGAAATACTGTACGCCTTCGAGAACGGCGGCGAACAACGGGTCGTCAGCCAGCGGCTCCAGCGGGAAGTAGCAGTAGCTCACGCCCAGCTTCATCCCGGCGGGGAAACGGTTCAGACCATCCAGCATGAAATTCGGGTCGTTGTTGAGGAACAGGATGCCGTCGCCATGGAGCGGCACACCGTTCACCGGGCGGCAGAGGATGCGGTCATCCGAGAAGACGAAATCGGTGATGCAGCAAGGCAGTTCACCGGGGTCGAGACGGAGATTGAACGCGGCCTCCGGCAGCTCGAAGGTTGCTGTCACCATGCCGTTCAGCTCGTCGTATTCGTAGTCCGGGGCCTTGACGGTGTCTTTCTGGGAAAAGCCGAACCCGGCATCATAGTAAAGCAGCGGCTGCACCAGAGCAGGCGAGTCGGTCTGCCTCTCTCTCTGGGGGTGGGCAGCATAGAAGGTCTGCAGCTGCTTTTCCAGCTCAAGGCAGCGCTGGGCCAGCCGCGAAGTGCCTTCGTCTGCAAGTTTGAGCTGTTGTTCAAGGTCCGCAATGCGGCTGCGCAGAGCCGCTTCAGGAGTTTCGTTCATCATTACCGGGGCCTCCTCCAATTTATCGCAAGGCGTACAACCCGCGCTGCAAGCCCATGCATCAAAAGTAACTATAGTCTACCCTCAAAATGGCTGGATACCAAAGCGCAGGAATTTCAGTGTTTTGCCGCATAGCGGCGGGTCTTGCTCCGCTGCCGGGACTTGTCCGCAGGCTTGCCGCCCCGAAGCTTCCGGCCAAGCTCTTTGCGGCGCATCAGAAGTTCGGTGACGGCGAAGATGGACACAAGCGAGAACACGAACTGCAGCAGCATCCCCTGCACCGGATGGTCAGCATACTTTGCAGCCATCAGATACCACGGGATGGCCGTCAGCTCCACAGTGTGGATGCAGAAGATGAAGAGCGAGCGCCGGCCCACCCATTCGATGGCATGGGAGATGGGGCCGTCCACTCGACGCTGCCATTTCAAAAAGAGCCGGATGATGCCGTAGCCCACTGCGCCATCTAGCAGGATGCTCAGCGGCCCCATCGTCCACTCACCCAGCGAAACGCAGTCGGTGCTCTGGGTCAGCAAAACGCCCGCGACGACGCCCAGCGCGGACGCGATAAGTCCGGCTTTGGCTCTGCCGGAAAGGGGAGTTTCGAAAAGGCGGCGCTTCTTGGCCAGATAGCCGATGTAAAGGTAGGGCAGCGACACCATGCCCTGTGCGATGCAGAAAGGAGCCTCCCACACCAGCGTGACGCCCCAGCCAAGCAGGGTGACGCCGACGACTGCGGGGGTTATGTACCGCTCGGGGAAGATCTCGAGCAGCACGTCCAGAAGCACCCACGCCAGCATCAGAGCCACTAAGTACCACATGGGTCCGCAGGAGAAAAACTGATGCCCGAAGTAAGTGGCCGTGTGGGGCAGGCCTAACAGGAAACCGCCTAAGACCTTGGCCGATTCTGAGATGGCAGCATCCCACGAACCGAAAGCTGCGTGGTGAATGAAAGCGTGGAGCACCGTGGTGGCCAGCGCAGTATAAACGTAAGGCTTGAGCAGGGTCTTGAGCTGCTGCTCGATGCATTTGTGGATGGAGCGCTTGCGGAAGCCGTAGCCGCTGGCAATAAAAAAGGCGGCCATCAGCGCTTCGCGGTAAGCGAACAGCGCGAACGCGAAAGGGGTGACGTCGTTGGTGCCGAGAGGGTAAAGCTCTGCCGTGTGGGCAAAGACGATGGCCAGCATTCCGATGCCTTTCAGCAGGTCGAACATGCCAAGGCTGCTTACAGTGCGGGGCTTGGTGCCTTCCATGAAAAGGGTCCTCCTTGTGCGCCATTCGTCCCGGAGGCCCCGGAAGGCCGTGTTTTAGGCGCGATAAATAAAAATATGAAGCTCGGCGGGGAGCTTTTTTGCTAAATGATATAAACAGTATAATGCTTTTTGGGCTTGCTGTCAATTTGATAAGGACTCGATCTCCGGGCGAAGTTTCGTCCTGACGAAAAAAGTGTATCACAGCTTTTTGCACATCGCAACAAAAGGAAAGAATTACATCTGCCTGCACAAATTGAATGCAAGCTTAAGTTGCATATTTGTGCAATTAAATCTTGCGTTTACGCTCTGCTTGCGGTATACTGTTGCCATAAGGAGCCGTGCCAAAGTTTTCCTCGAACTGCCAGAGATTCGGAATGACTCTGGAAAGTGAATGAAAAAAGTGCTGAGCTGAAAATTTGACAAAAAAGGAGAAAGACCGATGGCTGAATACATCAAAGTACCCGCAGGCGTATACGACATGGTGACCCGCTGCATGGAGCAGGAGTTTCCTGGTCATGTGGCCATCCGCTATGTGGCCGAGGACGGCAAGACCGTCGTGGAGAAGAAGTATCGCGAGTATGCGCAGGACATCCGCCGGATGGTGGCCTATCTCAAGGCCGAAGTGCCGGACATCAAGGGCCAGCGCATCGTTCTGCTGAGCCGGAACTGCTATGAATTCTGCGTGGCGTCCTACGGCATCATCCTCGCCGGCGGCGTTCTCGTGACCCTGAACCAGAAAAAGACCTGGGAGGAGCTGGAATATGAGCTGGGCCTCGTGGAGCCTGCCCTCATCCTGAACGACGGCATCGACTACGGCTGCCGCGCCGAGCTGGAAGCCGCCTACGGCCCGAAGCTCCGCCCCATGGACTGCTATAAAGAGACTGCCCCCGGCGAGCTGACCAACTGCGTGGGCCACGATGATCTGATGATGCTGATGTTCACCTCCGGCACCACCGGCCGCAGCAAGGGCGTCATGCTCTCGGAGCGGAATATGTGCGCCAGCCTGCACACCTATTCGGAGGTGGCAGAGAACTGGATCACCAACCGCCTCCCGGCAGGCCAGAAGCTGCCGCTGAGCCATATGACCCTGCTGCCCCTCTTCCACATGGCCTGCTTCGTCTGCGTTATGTCCTACCCGCCTGCCGGATGGGCT
>UMHI01011231.1_pt1 | contig 10717 bp, 10 predicted proteins | sample 1965481 | NCBI WGS metagenome assembly UMHI01 (sample SAMEA4836093, study PRJEB28245) | human gut metagenome | biome: gut microbiome; material: fecal sample | place: Denmark | collected 2008 | reverse complement strand
GGGTCCATCTCCACCTCTCTCGCACTGGTGGCTCTGAATCTGCCGGTGGCGGTCCTCTGCTACCGGAGCATCAGCCCGAGATTCACGCTTTTTTCCCTTTTGCAAGTAGGCATGACCAGCTTATTCCTGAAATACTTCTCTCTGCCGCCGATTTTTGACGATATTCTGCTCAGCGCGGTGTTCGGCGGCTTCCTTATGGGCATCAGCATCGTGCTGGCCCTGAAGGGAAACGCCTCCACCGGCGGCACGGACTTTATCGCGCTGTATGTCTCCAATAAGACCGGAAAATCCATCTGGTCCTATGTTTTCGTGTTTAACGCCTGCATTTTGTGCATCTTTGGCTACCTGTTCGGCTGGCTGTACGCAGGCTACTCCATCCTGTTTCAGTTTATCTCTACAAAGACGGTGGAGACCTTCCATCACCGCTACGAGCGGCTGACGCTTCAGATCACCACCCAAAAGGCAGAGGAGATCATGGCGGCCTATGTGAGCGGGTGCCGGCACGGGATGTCCTGCGTGAAGGCGGTGGGCGGATACAGCCACAAGGATATGAGCGTCCTGCACACCGTGATCTCCAGCTATGAGGAGAGTGACATCGTGCACCTGATCTTGCAGGTGGACCCCCATGCGATCATCAACGTGCTCCGCACGGAAAACTTCTACGGTGGCTTTTACCGGGCCCCGTTGGATTGAATATCAAGTTAAATGAGGGAACCGATCCATGGATATGATCGAAACAAAGGCTCTGGAATTCGCCTATCCGGCGGAGGAAGGGGAGAAGCCGGTCCTGGCCCTGCGGGGCGTGGACACGGCCATTGAAAAGGGCAGCTTTGTGGTGGTGCTGGGGCATAACGGCTCCGGCAAATCCACCTTTGCCAAAAGCCTGAACGCCATTTTGCTGCCCTGCGGCGGCAAGGTGTATGTGGAGGGCATGGATACGCAGGACGAGGCGTGTCTGCTGGAGATCCGCCGCCGGGTGGGCATGGTGTTCCAGAATCCGGACAACCAGATCGTCGCCAACGTGGTGGAGGAGGATGTGGCCTTTGCCCCGGAGAATTTAGGCGTGGCCTCAGAGGAGATCCGCCGCCGGGTGGATGACGCCCTGACCGCCGTGGATATGACCGCCTTTATGACCCATGCGCCCCATCTCCTCTCCGGCGGTCAGAAGCAGCGGGTCGCCATCGCCGGTGTCATCGCCATGGAGCCGGAGTGCATCGTGCTGGACGAGGCCACCGCCATGCTGGACCCTATCGGGCGGCAGGAGGTGCTTTCCGCCGTTCATAAGCTGAACCGGGAGAAGGGCATCACCGTGGTGCTCATCACCCACCACATGAACGAGGCGGAGGAGGCGGACCGGGTCATCGTCATGGATGACGGCCGCATCGCGCTGGACGGCACCCCCAAGGAGGTCTTTACCCAAGTGGAGCCGCTGCGGACCATGGGCCTGACGGTGCCAGACACGGTGGACTTGCTGGACCGTCTGCGGAAGGACGGGCTGGACGTACCCCTGGACGCTTTAACGGTGGACGAATGCGCGGCTGCCATTACTGCGGCTCTGGCGAAGAATTGACGGAGGACAGAAGGATTGGAACCGATTCTACAGGTAAAAGACCTGACACATACCTATGGCGCCGGAACGCCGTTCCAGCGCAGTGCCGTGGAGCACATGAGCTTTGATGTGAACGAGGGAGAATTCTTAGGGATCATCGGCCATACCGGCTCCGGCAAATCCACCCTGATCCAGCATCTGAACGGTCTGCTCCAGCCAACGGCAGGAGAGATCCTGCTGCGGGGGAAGAATATCTGGGCGGAGCCGAAAAAGATCCGGGAGGTTCGCTTCAAGGTGGGTCTGGTGTTCCAGTACCCGGAATATCAGCTGTTTGAGGAAACGGTGTATAAGGACATCGCTTTCGGCCCCGCTAATCAGGGAAAAACCGGGGACGAGCTGGATCACGCCGTCCGGGAGGCCGCCAAGTTAGTGGGTATCCGGGACGATCAGCTGGAAAAATCCCCCTTTGAGCTGTCCGGCGGACAAAAGCGCCGGGTGGCGCTGGCGGGCGTACTGGCTATGGAGCCGGAGGTGCTGGTGCTGGACGAGCCCACGGCGGGCCTTGACCCGGCGGGCCGGGAAAACCTCATGGCCAACATCCGGGACTATCACCGCAACAAGGGAAAAACCATTATTTTGGTAAGCCACAGCATGGACGAGATCGCCCGGAACGTGGATCGCATTCTGGTGCTGAAAAACGCCCATGTGCTGATGCAGGGAACGCCCGCGGAGGTGTTCGCCCGGGGCGAGGAACTGCTCTCCGCCGGCCTGGACGTGCCGCAGATCACCCGGATCGCTATGGAATTGAAGCGTCGGGGCGTGGACATCGACCCGGCTGTTTATACGGTGGAGGCGCTGGAGCGTCAGCTCCTTGCCCTGCGGAAGGGGGGAGCGGAATGCTGAAGGATATTACCTTAGGCCAGTATTTCCCGGGAAATTCCATCGCCCATAAGCTGGACCCCCGGACGAAAATCTTGCTGGTGACGCTGTACATCATCGCGCTGTTCAGCGCCAAGGGCTGGATGGGCTACGCTGTCATGGCGGTGACGCTGGCCGCGTGCGTGAAGGTGTCCCATGTGGGCCTTCGGGCGCTGGTGCGGGGCCTGAAGCCCCTGGTGTTCATCATCGCGTTCACCGGCATCCTCAATATGTTCTTCACCCCGGACACCCACTACCTCTGGGAGTGGGGCATCCTCCGGGTCTCCGTGAAGGGCATTGAAAACGCGCTGTTCATGGTCATCCGCATCATGCTGCTGGTGATGGGGACATTTCTGATGACCTACACCACCAGCCCCATCCGCCTGACGGACGGACTGGAATCCCTGCTGAACCCCCTGAAAAAGATCCATGTCCCCGTTCACGAGCTGGCCATGATGATGGCCATTGCCCTGCGGTTCATCCCCACGCTGATCGAGGAAACGGACAAGATCATGTCCGCGCAGAAGGCCCGTGGCGCGGACTTCGACAGCGGGAACATCTTCCAGAAGGCCAAGGCGCTGGTGCCTATTTTGGTGCCCCTGTTTATCAGCGCCTTCCGCCGGGCGGACGAACTGGCGACGGCGATGGAGTGCCGCTGCTACCACGGCGGCGAGGGCCGCACCAAGCTCCACGTTCTGAAATACCAGCGGCGGGACTACATCGCTCTGGCGGGCGGCGCAGTCATTCTGGCGCTGGTGGTCGTCCTGCGGAGACTGGGCACCTAAAAGCGAAAAAATACTGTAAACACAAACGCTGTAAAGGAAAAATGCTTTGCGTGAAAGGAGCGGTTTTATGAAGAAAAACTGGTTTCAGAACCTCTCTCTGGCACTGAATGCGGTGCTGTTGATTGCTCTGTTTGCAACTCGGGCGGAGCTGGTGGATAAGCAGACGATCCTGAAAAGCAAATTGGACGATATCGCATATCGGCTTTCCGATATGGATGATCAGATCACGAACCTGTCCGCGAAACAGCGGGAGCAGACGGAGGATCTGTCGGATTTTTCCTTTGAACCCACCGGCCTGGACCCGGAAAGCCATACGCTGCAAGCCGACATGAGCATCACCCTCCGCCGCTGGACGGCGGACACGGAGGTGACGCTGCTGGTGACCCAGAGTGGCCGGATAACGGAGCAGCCTATGTCCGGGAGTGGCGGCGTGTTCACCACACCGGTGAGCCTGCCGGTGGAGGATACCGGCGAAGTGTCCTTCGCGGCGAATATCACCGCCGGCGGTCAGACCAGCCGGGAGGAGGTCACCAGTTACAGTGACCTTGCCATGCTGCTGCCCCTGACGAATGACGGCAGCGGTTATGGCGATCCCACTTATCGGGGAGGAAGCTTGCAGCTTCAATACGATCTGGGCGTCAGAAAGCAGTACGGCACAGAGGTGGTCGCCCCTGTTTTTCAGGTGCTGAAAAACGGAGAGACCGTCCAGACCCTTCCGGTAAAGATTTCGGAGTCTACCGTCAGCAGCGATCCCGATGTGGTCTACTATACCCCGGCTTCGGAGAATGGCGGCATCGCGGTCTCCTGTCAGCCGGAGGACACCGTGGAGCTGCACTTGCTCTGCCGGGATAGCTTCGGCCTTTCCTATGATTTTACCGTCTGCACCTATGAGATCGATCAGGATGGGACGATAGTGGAAGAGGTCTGGCCGGTCACAGATTACAACGTGGAAGTGTCCTGGGATTAATCACGCGGCAAACGCCGTCAAAGGAGCCAATATGCGTAATATCGCACTGAAACTGATGTATAATGGAACGGCCTACCACGGCTGGCAGGTGCAGAAAAACGCCGTCACCGTCTGCGAGACGCTGCAAAAGGCGTTGGAGAAGATCACCGGCGCGCCGGTGCACCTCACCGGCTGCGGCCGCACGGACGCCGGCGTTCACGCGGAGCGGTACATCGCCAATTTCCGCACGGAGAGCCGCATCCCCCTGGAGCGGCTGCCCTTTGCCATCAACACCCACACGCCGGAGGACATTGCCGTCAGCGAGGCGCTGGAGGTGGCGGAGGATTTCAACGCCATCGGCTCCTGCCTGAAAAAGGAGTATACTTACCGCATTTACAATTCTCGGGTGAAGAATCCGTTTTATGTCAACCGGGCGTATTTCTACCCCAAGCGTCTGGACGAGGAATTTCTGAACCGGGCGGCCCATCAGTTCGTAGGGACTCACGATTTCGCGGCGGTCCGCAGCGTGGGCACGGAGACAAAAACCACCGTCCGCACGATCTACTGGTGCGACGTGACCCGCAGCGGGGAACTGCTGGAACTGAAGGTCTGCGCCGACGGCTTCCTCTATAACATGGTGCGGGCCATCACCGGCACGGTGCTCTACGCCGCCGAGGGAAAGTTCCTGCCGGAGGATATTCCGGCCATTCTGGAAAGTCGGGACCGGACGCTGGCGGGACCCACGGTGCCGCCGGGAGGGCTGTATTTGACAAGACTTTGGTATGAGGATGAACGGCTCAATGGCTGAAAATACGACAAAAGACATTTGGAATGACGATGACGGAGCCAAGGAACCGCCGAAAAATCGGCGTATGCTGCGGAAGCTCCTGCTTTTTCTGCTGGTGCTGATTGCGGTGCTGGGCGTGGTTCTGGTGGCGGCATGGCGGGACGGCACCGGGTTCGACGCTCTCCGCCGGTATTTTGCCTACGGTACGGAGGCGGTGGGAGGGGAAAAGACCGTCTACCACTACGATACGGACAATACCAACCGCTTCGCCCGGGTAGGGACCGGCTCACTGGTCATCCTGTCGGATACGTCCCTGCGGCTGCTGGGACCGGACGGCAGCGAGGTGTGGAGCGCCAACGTGAAGATGAACGCTCCGGCGCTTGGACAGGGAGGCGGTCTGGCCGTGGCCTATGACATCGGCGGCACGGCCCTCTACGTGCTGGACGAGACCGGGCCCCGGCTGGAGCTGACCTCCGACGGGCCGCTGGTCTCCGCCAATCTCAACGGCTCCGGGATGCTGGCCGTGACCACCCAGATCAGCGGCACCAAGGGCCATGTGGACGTGTACGGCGCCGATATGCAGGTACTGTTTGCCTTCAACGCCCACCGCCGCTTTGTGGCGGATGCCTGCGTGACGGAGGACGGCGGCTATCTGGCTGCTGTGACCATGGGGCAGGCGGACAGCGTGTTTATCAGCGATCTGGTGATCTACGATTTGACCCAGGAGGACCCTGTGGCGGACTACTCTGTGCCGGACGGTCTGGTGACGGCCATGACAAGCCGGGGAGATCGGATCCTCACCGTCACCGATACCTGTCTGGCGGTGGGGAATACCGCCGGAAAGCTTCTGGGCACCTATTCCTACAATGGTGAGTACCTCCGGGAATATGACCTCGGAGGCGAGGACTACACGGTGCTGCAACTGAACCGGTATCAGTCCGGCAGTGTGGGACGGCTGGTGACGGTGGATGACGATGGCGAGGAGATCGCCAGTCTGGATGTTGCGGAGGAAGTCCGGGACGTTTCCGCCTGCGGGCGGTATCTCTCCGTGCTGTACGCGGACCGTCTGGTGGTCTACAACCGTCAGTTACAGGTCTACGCCACCCTCCACGGCCCGGAGCACACCCGCGAGGTGCTGACCCGGGCGGATGGCTCCGTTCTGATGATCGGTGCGGATTCCGCAGAGCTGTTTCTGCCATAAAAGGCAGGATTTACAGCGATGTTTACAAATTGTTTTCACGGTGAAAGGTAGGCAAGTCCCATGACACCTGCTATAATATTAGACGTTCTGATCGCGGCACTTTTGATCGCCGCAGCTTTGCGGGGCTGCTGGCGGGGGCTGTTCCTGTCCCTATCCGGCATCCTTGTTCTGATCGCGGCCATGATCGGCGCGAATCTGGGGGCGAAGGCCCTGACCCAGCCGGTCTCCGATTGGGTGACGCCAAAAATCGAGGAGCGGATCGCCGGAACGGTGGAAAAGACCTTGGAAAAGAAGGGGCAGGAGAGCGGTCAAACGCTGGAAGAACTGCTGCCGGACAGTCTGAAGGGCCTTTTGGACCGGACGGGACTCTTAGATCCGCTGCGGGGGACGCTGGAGCGCCGCGCGGAGGACAGCGTTGCCGCCACAGCCAAGGCCATTGCGGCGGCTGTGGCCCGGGAGCTGGTAGAGACCTTTGCCTATGCCATTTTGTACATTCTGATCTTTGTGGCGCTGGTGATCCTGCTGCGGCTGGCGGCGCTGGCCATCAACCTGGTCCTGCGCCTGCCGGTGCTCTCCGGGGTCAACACGCTGGGCGGCGCTTTGCTGGGCTTGTTAGAGGGCATGATGGTGGTGTGGCTGCTGATCTGGCTGGCCCCCCGCCTTGGCATCGCCCTTCCCGCGGAGAACACCTATCTGCTTCACTTTTTCATGACGGTCGGACCAATGGGCCTGCTGTCATCCCTATCATAATTTCCCTATGGAGCGCCGCGCGCTCCGTGGGGTACGGAGGTAACTATGCAGCCAACACTTTGTTCCAGATGTAAAAAGAATATTGCCACGGTGTTCATCACCCGGATGGAGGGGGACAAGACCGTTAACGAGGGTCTGTGCCTGAAGTGCGCCAAGAGCCTGGGACTGCCGCAGGTGAACGAGATGATGCAGCGCATGGGCATCACAGATGAAGACCTGGATAATTTGAATAATGAAATGATGCAGGCGATGGACTCCATCGAGAATGTGGAGGATCTGCCCGGCGGAGAGGATGACGAGGAAGCCGGCAAGACCGCTACCTTCCCGTTTCTGAACCGCCTGTTCAACAACGGCGGCGAGCTTGCTCCCAAGGAGGACGTCCCCACAGAGGACGGCAGCCGCCGAGAGAAAAAAGAGGGGAAGCCCAACGGAAAACGTAAATTTTTGGAGGGCTATTGCATCTCCCTGAACCGCAAGGCCAAGGAGGGCAAGCTGGACCCGGTGATCGGCCGTGCAGAGGAGATCGAGCGGGTCATTCAGATCCTAAACCGCCGCCAGAAGAACAACCCCTGTCTCATCGGTGAGCCCGGCGTGGGCAAGACCGCCATCGCGGAGGGCCTTGCCCAGCGGATCGTTGCGGGGGATGTGCCCTTCAAGCTGCGGGATAAAGAGGTCTATCTCCTCGACCTGACGGCGCTGGTGGCCGGGACTCAGTTCCGGGGCCAGTTTGAGCAGCGGATGAAGGGCCTCATCGACGAGGTCAAAAAGCTGGGTAACATCATCCTGATGATCGACGAGATCCACAACATCGTGGGTGCGGGAGATGCCGAGGGCAGCATGAACGCTGCCAACATCCTGAAGCCCGCTCTTTCCCGGGGCGAGATCCAGGTCATCGGCGCCACCACCTTTAATGAATACCGCAAGTCCATCGAGAAGGACAGCGCCTTGGAGCGCCGGTTCCAGCCGGTGACGGTGAACGAGCCTTCCATCGAGGACTCCATCAAGATCCTCAAGGGTCTGGCCCCCAACTACGAGGCGTATCACGGCGTCAAGATCTCTGACGGTATCCTGCGTCAGGCGGTGCTGCTGAGCGAGCGGTACATCACGGACCGTTTTCTGCCGGATAAGGCCATCGACCTGATCGATGAGGCCTGCTCCGACCTGAACCTGAAGGACCCGGACATCTCCCGGCGGATGCAGCTTCAGCGGGAGATCGACGACTTTGAAAAAGAACGGGCCATGCTGGAGGAGCAGGGGGCGCAGGAGGGCGCGGAGCCGGATTACGAGCAGATCGCCACGCTGAAAAGCAAGATCCTCCAGCGTCAGACGGAGCTGAACACCCTGCTTTTGAAGGGTGATCCCCAGCTGACCATGGAGAACATCGCCCACGTTATCGAGCTGTGGACCAAGATCCCGGCCTCCAAGATCCGGGAGGAGGAATTCCAGCGGCTCAGCCAGCTGGAGGAGCGGCTCAAGAGCCACATCGTGGGACAGGACGAGGCTATCGCGGCGGTGTCCGCCGCCGTGCGGCGGAACCGGGTGGGTATCTCTCCCAAGCACAAGCCCGTCAGCTTTATTTTCGTCGGCTCCACCGGCGTGGGCAAGACGGAGTTGGTGAAGCAGCTGGCTGTGGACCTGTTCAACACCCCGGACGCGCTGATCCGTCTGGATATGTCGGAATTTATGGAAAAGCACTCCGTTTCCCGGATCGTAGGCTCCCCGCCGGGCTATGTGGGCTATGACGAGGCGGGCCAGCTGACGGAGAAGATCCGCCGGAAGCCCTACGCCGTCATTTTGTTCGACGAGATCGAAAAGGCCCATCCCGACGTGCTGAACGTGCTGCTGCAAATTCTGGATGACGGCGAGATCACCGATTCCCACGGCCGCCGGGTCAACTTTGAAAATACCATCATCGTCATGACCTCCAACGCCGGCAGCGGCAATCAGGACGGCGGCACCGTGGGCTTTGACCGCAGTCAGACCCAGCAGGACGCCGACAAGGCCATGAAGGCGCTGCAGCAGTTCCTGCGGCCGGAGTTTATCAACCGCGTGGATGCCGTCATTACCTTCAACCGCCTGTCCAAGGAGAACTTCAAGGAGATCGCCAAGATCATGCTGGGCGAGCTGGTCACCTCCTTGGGCGACAAGGGCATCACCTTTACCTATGATGACAGCCTGGTAGAGTTTCTGGTGGAAAAGTCCTTCTCCCGGACCTACGGCGCCCGGAACCTGCGGCGCACCATCCAGAAGGAACTGGAGGACCCCATGGCCACCAAGATCATCGACAGCTACGAGCATCCGGTGTCCCGGATCCACGCTGCCGCGGAGAACGAAGCTATCCGTCTGGACGCGCTGTAAGAAAGGGGAGAGGTACGGTGAAGCTGTTTCGTAAGAATATCGATCCCCGCTGCGCCTACTGCCAGCGAGGGCAGCAGATCAGCGAAACGGACGTCATGTGCGTGAAGCACGGCATCGTTCCGGTGGAGCACCATTGCAGAGGGTTTCACTACGATCCTTTGAAGCGGGTACCGCCCCGTCCGGCTTCTCTGGACACCGCCAAGCTGAAAGAGGAAGATTTTTCCCTGTGAATTTCAAACAGGCACCCGCAAGGGTGCCTGTTTTGGCAAAAGGAGGAGACTATGGAGATCAAACGTGTATGCGCCCTATATTTCAGTGCCACAGGAAATACGGAAAAAACCGTTGCCGCCTTTGCGGAGACGCTGGCGGAGCAGTTGGGCGTCCCTTGGGAGCGGCTGCCGTTCACCAAGCCTGCGGAGCGGGAACGGGACTATGTGTTTGCCGACACGGATCTGGTGGTGGTGGGCACGCCCACCTACGCGGGAAAGCTGCCTAACAAGATCCTGCCGGACCTCAAGGCCCGCCTTCATGGTAACGGCGCGCTGGCGGCGGCCATTGTGACCTTCGGAAATCGGTCCTATGACAACGCTTTGGCGGAGCTGTGTGCGGTTTTGGAGGGTGACGGGTTCTATACGGTGGCCGGGGGCGCTTTTGTGGGCCGTCACGCCTTTACGGACAAACTGGCGGAGGACCGGCCTGACTGGGATGACCGAAAGGAACTCAAAAAATTTGCGACTGCAATCACTGACAAGGTAAAAAACTTGACAGAAAATCCCGCACCTGTCACCGTTCCCGGAGATCCGGAGGCCCCGTATTACATCCCCAAGGGCACCGACGGCGAGCCTGCCAAGTTCCTGAAGGCCAAGCCCCGGACCGACCCGGCCAAGTGTACCAACTGCGGCGCCTGCGCACGGCTGTGCCCCATGGGGGCCATTGACCCCAAGGACGTATCCAGCGTTCCCGGCACCTGCATCAAGTGTCAGGCCTGTGTGCGGAAATGCACGAAACACGCCAAGTACTTTGACGATCCGGCGTTTTTATCCCATGTAGCCATGCTGGAGCAGACCTTCACCGAGCCGAAAAAGAACGAGGTGTTCCTGTAAGGAAAGTCCATCGGAATATAGCAAAACAGCGTCCCGTCACGGGACGCTGTTCCTTTTTGTATAAAGAAAACCACCGGCAATGCCGGTGGTTCCAAAAAGCTTTAGCTATGCATAGAAAAAATATCCTCCTTTGATAAAATGAAGATGGTCTGCCAACCAAGAACATAAAATCAAAGGAGGAATCAAGTCCAAATGAAACTTGATGTCAGTAGTTTAGCACACACGAAAGTACAGTTTACAAGGGACTACACAGGGTAACGGTCTGACGGGAGGTGTGCCGCCCGTCAGATTTTCCATGTGATATTCAAGCTGTCGCTTGT
>UMHI01020088.1_pt1 | contig 10737 bp, 3 predicted proteins | sample 1965481 | NCBI WGS metagenome assembly UMHI01 (sample SAMEA4836093, study PRJEB28245) | human gut metagenome | biome: gut microbiome; material: fecal sample | place: Denmark | collected 2008 | reverse complement strand
CCAAATCTTTTGAAGTAGCATCTTTTACCAAGGCTTTCAAAGAAAGCAAGGAATTATCAATATCGGGAGTAATGCGTAAATCCTGGATATACGATTCACTGACAGGTTCCAGCCAAACTGTCTGCCATATTCCGGTCACCGGAGTATACCATATACCTTCAGGACGCGATACCTGTTTTCCTCTTGGCTGGTAACCCTTATCTGTCGGATCCCACACCTTTACCATCAAAGTATTGTTTTTTCCCTGCAAAGCTTCTGTAATATCAAAAGAGAAAGGCGTAAATCCTCCGGTATGACTACCGACCTTTACATCATTTACCCATACATCAGTTTTCCAATCTACTGCTCCGAAATGCAGAAGTACTTTTTTCCCTTTCCAAGACGAAGGAACTTCAAATGAACGACGATAGACTAACTCTTTCTCTGCACCTACCTTCTTGGCAACTCCCGACAAAGAAGATTCTACAGCAAAAGGTACCAGAATTTTCCCATCAAAAACAGAAGGAGTATGTTTTCCTTTTTCTATAATCACATAATCCCAAAGACCGTTTAGACTTTTCCATTCTGTTCTTTCCATAATAGGTCGTGGATATTCAGGTAAAACATTATCAGGATTTACCTGTTCAGACCATTGTGTTCTAATCCGTCCCTCAACCGGCCTCCATTGTGCATGCAGCTGCGCTGCTAAAGCTCCCCATAAGGCAAGCCCTATCCATAGTTTTTTCATTGATATTAATTTTTAAGATACCTTACAAAGGTAGGATAAAACAGCAACTCTGCATAAAACAATTCTGTCAAAAAATAGAATCATTTATTCATCTCATTTATAATACAAGCCATTATTATAAGACTGTTTTAGTTTTTATATTGAGAATAATCTTTTTACATTTGTACACAGTTTATTATTTTAATCCCAATATGAAGAAATTTCTCTTGCTACTCCAAGTATATATTTTATTCTCTATTTACAGTTGGGGAACACCATTACCACCAATTGAAGAAATTAATTTCACACCATTAAAAAACCTCATACAGCTACCGACCAATGAAGTTCGTAATCTTTTTCAAGATAAAGAAGGATATATATGGATTGCCACTTACAATGGATTAGTACGCTACGACGGATATTCCACCCAAATCTATCATGCAGAGTCTGAAGGGTCAGAAAAATCAATTGATGGATTTGTTAATATAGTTGCAGAAGACAACCAATCCAATTTGTGGATTGGTACACACAATGGTTTATATAAGCTAAATAAAAAACATGAAACCATAGAAAAAATACATTTGCCCAATCCTCAAGTCAGTAATGTAGAAGCCGTTGCGTGCACACGGGAAGGAGCAATATGGGCTGGCACCAATAAAGGACTCTTTATAAAGAAAAAAGATGAAAAAAATTTTACTCTATATAAAACTGCTCAAAACATTGATGTCAAGTCCTTATTAGAAGACAAACGAGGACATATATGGATTGGCACTTGGAGCCAAGGCCTGTTCAGATATGATCCTACACAACAACGCTTATATACATATCAAAATGTATGCTCACGCAACTCAGCCCATATTATATTCCAAGATAAAGATGAAAATATATGGATTGGTACATGGAGATGTGGACTTCTGAAAATGCAAAAACCATATGACATGCAACACTATGGATTTATCCGGTACACCCACGATAAAGATAATCCATCAAGTATTGCCGACGATATCATCTATGCCATTACTCAAGATAAAAATACAGGTAAAATATGGATAGGCTCCCGAAGTGCACTCAGCATTATGGAATCAGAAGATGGTATATTCACCAATTATTATCCTAGTAATAAAAGTGGACATCTTCCTTTTAACGAGGTAGATGCATTGTTATCCAGCAAAGATGGATTAATGTGGGTAGGCATGCTCGGAGGAGGAATCCGGATTGCCAATACTAATACACGTAAATTCAGTCTAAACTCTCTAAAGGCCGTGAGGGAAATATTCCCAAGCGCTTCAGTAAGAGCTATTTGCCCAATTGACAATCATTGGATTTGGATAGGAATTATGGGATTTGGGTTTGCAAAATATAACATGCAAACTCAGGAAGTCATTCCATACAACCAAATTGATGCGTTCCAAAAATTACCTCTCATATCTACAGTCAATGAAATCATTCAACTTAGAGATAATGGAGAGTATTGTTTTGCCACATGGGATGATGGACTATGGATTTTTGATGGGAAAAAAGTGCAAGAAATCAATATTGAATCACACCCACAATTAACAGACGTTTGTATATACTCTGTATACGAAGATTCAAAAAGAAATATATGGTTAGGAACAAGAAGTGGCATTTTTTTACTAGACAAACAAAGAAAAATGCATGCCATTAATAACTTAATTGAGAATAAAACATTTATTCCTGAAAAAGAGTCCATATTTCGAATTCAAGAAGATAAGGATGGAAATATCTGGGCTGCAACACCCAATTCTGGAATATGGAAGTTAACTCCTCATAATAATAATTTTACAGCCAAACAATACACCATCAAAGCTCAAAACGCCATATCAATAGGAGCCATGACACTATACATAGACAGTGATAATACAATATGGGCTGGAACAAACGGAAAAGGACTTAGTATTTACAACCCTGAAAAAGATTGTTTCCAGTATGCATTACCGACTAATATGAAAAAAGGAGAAGTAATATCATGTATATTGGAAGACAATCAAAAAGGATTGTGGATTACTACTACTTCAGAAATGATTCACATTCATAAAGATCAAACAAAGAAAAGCGTACAAGTATTTACTACAGAAGACGGACTACAAGATCATATTTTCAATCGAAATGCTTGTGCAAGAGGAAAAGATGGGAAACTATATTTTGGTGGAGTACATGGTATCAACAACTTTTTTCCTGCGGACATCAAATATGATACGGTTTCATATCCTGTTGTATTGACAGAACTAAGAGTTTATGATACCCCCATTTCACGTATGCCAGTCAATGAACAGCGAAAAATCCTAGATTCAACCCTAGAGTATGCTCAGCATATCACTCTTTCTTACACACAGAACAATTTCAGTATTGGATTTTCCGTATTGAACTACATCAATCCTCTATTAAACAAGTATGAATACAAATTAGAAGGATATGATAACCAATGGATCTCTACCGAAGGATATCATCCAGCAGCATTTTACAATAACCTACCTGCTGGAACTTACATTTTTTCCGTAAGAGGCAGTAACCCCAATGGCCTATGGTCTAACAATATCCGCTCTATCAAAATTACCATACTCCCCCCTCCCTGGTTTACTTGGTGGGCATATTGCATTTATACCATTATCATTATTATATGTATATGGTACACTTACAAAATCATAAAAAGAAGAATTAAACTACAACAAATGGTAGAACTTGCCAATATCCAACGCGAGAAAAATGAAGAAATCAATCACAGCAAATTACAATTTTTCACGAATATAACCCATGAATTACTAACCCCATTATCCATAATTTCAGCTTCTATAGATGAAATCAAATTACATTACCCTGAGACTCAAAAATCTCTTCCTGAGATAGAAGACAATGTATTACGACTTAAACGCTTAATCCAACAAATATTAGAATTCAGAAAAGTAGAAAATGGCAGACAGAAGCTAAAAGTATCCTATGGTAGTTTAACAACTTTCCTACAATATTCCGCACAAGCTTTCTCTCCTCTTGTCCGTAAAAAGAACTTACATTTTGCGTTCTTGAACATGGACATAGAGTATAAGGGCTATTTCGATTGTGACAAACTTGACAAGATAGTCTACAATCTATTATCTAATGCGGCCAAATATACACCTGAAAACAAAACCATTACAATATCACAAGCTTACAATAGCGAACTAAAACTTTTTCAACTAAGTATAAATAACCCCGGAGAACCAATCCCTGAGAATAAACAGAAACATTTGTTCGAGAGATTCTATGAAGGTGACTATCGAAAATTTCATACTATTGGTACAGGTATAGGACTATCACTGACCAAAGATCTAACCATATTACACCATGGAGAAATTAAGGTTAATAGTAACAAAGAAACAGGAAATACTTTTACAGTCATCATCCCTATAGCCAGAGAAGCTTATAATAAAGAAGAAATTGAAGAAAATGATACAAATTGGGACGTTTCTGAAACTGTAGCATCAACAGAGTTCATCTCCAATACACCTGCGGAAAAAGCTCAACATGAGCCAAACAATGATATTGTTCCCGAACATAAAATTAAGCCCGCATTATTATTCGTAGAAGATAATGATGACTTACGTAATGTCATGAAACGTATCCTTACAGATCATTTTGATCTTACCGAAGCCTCATCTGGAGAAACTGCATTACTTCAACTGGAAGATAAAAAGATTGATATCATAGTTTCTGATATAATGATGCCTGGAATGAATGGTTTTGAATTATGCAAAAAAATTAAAGAAAGATTTGAAACCAAACATATACCGGTAATCTTATTAACAGCTAAGACCAGCGATATGGACAGAATAACCGGATATGAAGTAGGAGCAGACGGGTATATATGCAAACCTTTAAACATATCTGTCTTACTTGCAAAGATTGAAAATCTCCTAAAGAAAAAAGAGCACTCCAATGGGGATTCTAGAAAACAACTAGTATTTGAAGCCAAAGAATTAGACTATACAAGTCAAGACGAAGAATTCTTAAAAAAAGCAGTAGAATGTGTAAATGCCCACTTGAGTGATCTTGAATTTGATACAACCGTTTTCGTACAAGAAATGAAAATGTCTAGAAGTACATTAAATGAAAAATTAAAACAACTGACAGATATGACTCCTCTAGCCTTCATTTCCAGCATACGCTTACAAGCAGCCTTCCGATTATTGGAAGAAAAGAAAAAAATACGCGTTTCTGAGCTAGCTTATTCTGTTGGTTTCAACGATCCCAAATATTTTAGCCAATGCTTCAAGAAAAAATTTGGTTTCCTACCTAAAGAACACATAGTCAACAAAGAGAATGATGAAAAATAAGTTTCTCAATCCAGCTCCAAAAGGATGAAAAAATAGCAGAAAAGGATGAATTTTTAGTTTTTATCCTTTTCTGCTATTTTTTCATCATCATCTCCTTTATGCAAAAGTATTTTTGCGGTATCCAATTGGAAAGGATGTGAACTTAAACAATTAATATTATGAAACGTAGAAAATTAAACGTAAGTAAATTGTTAACCTTAGGGCTGCTATTATCCTATTCTGCCAATATAGCAGCTAACACAACAAGCGAGACAACAAGTATCCAACAAAACAGCTCTTATAAAGTTACAGGAGTGGTAAGTGACACAAACGGAGAACCGATTATTGGAGCGAGCGTAGTGGAAAAAGGAACCTCCAATGGAACAATCACGGATTTAGATGGAAAATTCACAATTGAAGTTAATGCAGGAGCTACTTTGAATATCTCCTATATTGGCTATAAAAACCAAGAAGTAAAAGTTGACCGCAACGGATTATCTTTAAAATTAACCTTAAAAGAAGATACAGAAACGTTGGATGAAGTTGTAGGATACGGAACTGTACGCAAAGCCGACTTAGCTGGTTCTGTGGCTGTAATGGACAACAAATCATTCAAAGACCAGCCTGTTACCCGAATTTCAGAAGCTCTTCAAGGACGAGTATCTGGTGTACAGGTAGAAAACAGTGGCGTACCTGGAGGAGATATTCGCATTCGTGTACGTGGTGCAAACTCTGTAAATCTTAGCAACGAACCTCTATATGTTGTTGACGGAATTGTCCGTGAAGGTGGATTAAGCGGATTAAATACAGACGATATCAAATCTATCCAAGTATTAAAAGACGCATCCTCTACCGCAATTTATGGTTCTCGAGGTGCCAATGGCGTGGTATTGGTCACTACTAAAACCGGAGTTGCCGGACAAACACAAATCACATTCGATGCAACTTTAGGCGTATCAAACGTTTACAAACATTATGATATGCTCAGTCCATATGAATATGCTGAAGCATATAATTTCTGGTATCCGGGAAATGGATACTCCGCAGAAGAAATGGATGCTCTCAAAACGGGTAAAAAAGGTATCAACTGGCAAGACGAAATGTTCCGTTCCGGATTGGTACAGAATTATAAACTTGCAATTTCAGGCGGTAGTGAAAAAACACAATATTATGTTTCTGCCAACTATGTAAACGAAGAAGGTGTTTTACGCTATTCTGACAATGAACGATATTCCGCACGTGTTAATTTGAACTCTGCTGTCACAAACTGGCTTACTATCACTACAGATGTACAGTTCAATCATGGAGTCAGAAATGGTAATACTTATATTGCAAGTAAAACCAATCCGATTTTCAATGCGTTAAACTATGACCCAACCATGGATATGTTTACCGAAGATGGTAAATACAATGTAGGAAAAAACACTACAGGAAGTAACCCGTTAGGGTCTATCGCAGCATCAAACAGCGAACTTCGGACTTACGCTGCTACTGGAAACCTAGCTTTACAGTTTAAAATCATAGATGGTTTAACCTTTACCACAACAAATGCATTCGATTATCAAGATAATAAATCTTACTCATTCTCTTCTGCCAAAGCAAGCCCCACTGCTATCAGCAGTATGGGAAACAGTGATGCTTTCCGAATGATGTTACAATCTACAAACAATTTCACTTACATGAAAAAATTCGGGAAACACAATCTGACCGCTACAGCTGTTTGGGAAGCGACTTCTACCGAATATCGTAATATGAATATTGGTGGAAACAACCTTTCTACTGAAGCCGTAGGATGGTGGAATGTGAATATGGCAAGCACTAAGACTCTCGGCAACAGCTACTCAAGAGAAACACTTCTATCCGGTGTAGGCCGCGTCATCTATAACTACAATGACCGTTATACACTGACAGCCACATTCCGTGCAGATGGCTCTTCAAAGTTTAGTAAAGAAAAATGGGGATATTTCCCATCTGTTGCTGTAGCATGGGATCTTAGCAATGAACCTTTCATGGAAGATTTTAAAGCTATGCAAAACATGAAGCTACGTGCCAGTTATGGTGTGATTGGTAACCAAGGAATCGGAGCATACTCTACTCTTGGACTATTAGGTCAAGCCTATACAAACTATGGAACTTCTTCACAATTATATTATGGTTACTGGCCAACTTCACTCCCTACTCCAGATGTCACTTGGGAAAAAACTAAACAATTTGACCTAGGAGTAGAATTTGCAGTATGGAACCAACGTCTCTCATTCTCACTCGACTATTTCTATAAACGTACTGTTGACTGCTTAATGCAGGAACCTATTCCTGGATATAATGGAGGTGGAAACTATTTAGCCAATGTAGGACGTATTGACAATAAGGGTCTTGACTTCTCTATCAATGCCCATCTTATTCAAACCAAAGATTGGCAATGGAATTCCACATTAACTGGAACATACCTGAAAAATGAAGTAAAAAGTTTAGGTAGTAATGAATACATCTACGGAAAAACTCCAGCAGATAAAATGGCAGATGAAGCCACTATCGTCATGCCGGGATACAGCATCGGTTCTTTCTACGGATATGTATGGGAAGGCATCAGTGAAGACGGTAAAAATGTATATGCTGACTTAAACGAAAACGGAAGTATCGATGCAGGAGACCGTACTGTAATCGGTAATGCAAACCCGAACTTTACATTTGGATGGAACAACACAGTGAACTATAAGAACTGGGATTTAAGCATGTTCCTGACCGGTGCATTTGGAATGGATCGTTTGAACTTGGTACGTTACGCGATGTCAACCTCAATATCAGATGCCTCATTCATCAATACCAAAGAAGCATACGAATATAACTGGGATGTGAATCCAGAAAATGCTAAATTCGCTTCTTTACTGAACGGAGGTACCAATTATGCAAACTCTACGCAATGGGTAGAAAATGCCAGCTATGTACGTTTAGCAAATTTAAGCCTAGGATACACATTCCCAAAATCAAAGACAAAATTTGCCGATATACGCTTGTCCGTTAGCTGCCAGAACCTGTTTACCATTACTAAATATAAAGGAATGGATCCGACCGCTTCTGCCTTTACAGATGATTCTTCAAAAAGTGTAGATGTTAGTAGTGGTGTAGATATAGGTGGTTACCCAACTCCTAGAACCTTTACCTTTGGTATCAAAATGAATTTCTAATATTAGCAACACATTGAATTTCTAACAGATCGATAATATGAAAACAAAAATATTTATAAGTGCATTAATGGCATGTACAGTAGCTATGACCTCCTGTAGCGATTTCTTGACTGAAGATCCTAAAGGACAGATGGTACCTGAAAATTACTTTACATCACAAAACGACTTAGACGGTGCTATCAACGTTCTATACGCACAGGTACAGTACTCTATCAATGGCAGCCATAGCCTATCTCCCAACTGGATGGGTGATGATATCACAGCTCTTACCAGTGGTAACAAAGATGTATATAGAGAATTTGACAGTTACAAAGTCAACGATAACAATGCAGATGCAAAAAGTGCATGGAACACTAATTATGCAATTATTAAAGCAGCTAATTTTATCCTCAATAATATAGAAAAAGTTCCCACCAGTGAAGAAGAAATTAATATAGGAAAAGGACAAGCACTATTCTGGCGAGCAGTAGCTTACTTTAAATTAGTGCGTTGGTATGGTGAAGTTCCTATTGTATTAACCACAGACTTAGACTTTACTGTCGGGAAGTCAACTATAGAACAAATCTATACACAAATATGTACAGATTTGGAAGAGGCTGAAAGAATTCTTCCTGAAGCATATACTACTGCACCGAGAATTGCAGATGGTTTGAATAATTATGTCAATAAGGGAGCTGCTCAAGCAGTATTAGCCGCTGTCTATATGGCTCGCGCAGGTTATCCGCTCAATCAAACCTCTTATTATGAAAAGGCAGCAGAAATGGCCCAAGCTGTCATTAAAGGAGTAAAAAATAATACATATTATTATAAATTAGAAACGAACTATAAAGATCGCTTCATGTATGTATCCAACCCTTACTCACAAGAAGGTGTTGTTGCCATAAAATTTAACAAAGATAATCCATGGGGCTGGTCCGGACTGGATTCCTGGCATTCAGTATGTCAAGCATACGAATCTGTCACTAATGGCGGCTGGGGAGATGTAGTAGGCGAAATCAAGTTCTGGAAAGAAATGCCAGAAGGACCACGTAAAGATGCCATTTATGGAAGCGATGGAGGGAAAATCTTAGTTGAAAAAAATACTTATAAGGATCAGTTAATCAACTGGTACCAAAAAGATAGCAATGGTTCTTTCATTCTGAGCGAATGCCATCCTATGTTCCGTACCTTACTTTACGGAGGAGGCTCTGACGGTAGTGCGATGAATGATTATAATGACAGAGAATATACCATGAATAATGGTATTTGCAGCCAAACTCTTTATATGGTTTCATATAGTGAAGTTCTTTTATGGTATGCAGAAGCACAAGCTCGTAGCGGTTCAGTAAATGAAGAAGCCAAACAATGCTTACAAAAGGTTTTAGACCGTGCATACGGAGCAGGAGTAGATGATGCAAATAATTATGCAAGCGATCCAACCACATTTGCCAACAAGTGCTGGAAAGAACACGGTTATGAAGTTGCCGGATATTACCCAGCATTAGTAGTTCGGGCTAATGACCAGCTCCGTATGGATGATTTAAAAAATGCTTTTGCAACACGTCAAGCCAATACACCAATAGAAGTGGCAGAAGGAATATCCTTAAAAGAAGGTGTAGAAATGAGCGGAAATTGGGATGAATCACGCAATTATGCTACAATCCCATCATTTGATGCTGATTTGAACGAAAATCTAAAATAAGTTATCACACAAAAGTCACAGGAGCATCTATGCCTACCTGTGATTTTTTAATTTTACCTATTTCCACATTATGCATACAATTAAAAAAGTTTTTTTTATAACATCCTTATTTTTTATAGCAGGTTGTAGCACTCCCCCACAAACCTATTATCTGGATGCAACCAATGGAAATGATACTAACTCCGGTCTTTCTGCCGATAATGCATGGAAAACATTGGAGCGAGTAAAAAAAACATCTCTTCAAAAAGGGGATAAAATACTTTTGAAACGAGGAGAAGTCTTTAATGGAATCTTAGATATTACAGGCAAAGGCACCTACACTCACCCCATCATCATCGATGCATACGGCGAGGGTAATCAAAAACCCTGTATTGCAGGGAATGATACATCCATGTATGCCGTACGTATTTTCAATTCCGATTACTTCACAATTCAAAACCTTGAAATCAGTAATACAGGTAAAGAACGAAAAGCCGGACGTACTGGATTAAAAGTAGAATGCACGAATTATGGTATTTCTCATAATATCAGAATAAACAACCTTACCATACGTGATGTCAATGGTTCTCTTGTCAAAGAAGAGGGAGGAGGAAGTGGTATTCTGATTGTAAACGGAGGAGACAGTATTCGCTCACGCTTTGATAGTCTGACCATAGAAAATTGTCACATTTTAAGATGTGAACGCAATGCCATGATTTGGAGCGGTTATTACGACCGTAAAAACTGGTATCCGAATAAACATACCATCGTAAGAAACAATGTGATTGAAAAAGTACCTGGTGACGGCATTGTCCCCATAGGTTGTGACAGTACACTGATTGAGTATAATCTCATGTGCGATTCACCCGACATTCTTCC
>UMHI01010156.1_pt1 | contig 10927 bp, 11 predicted proteins | sample 1965481 | NCBI WGS metagenome assembly UMHI01 (sample SAMEA4836093, study PRJEB28245) | human gut metagenome | biome: gut microbiome; material: fecal sample | place: Denmark | collected 2008 | reverse complement strand
ATCAGGCATATAGGTATCAAAATCAGCGAGAGGGCCTTTGTCAGGTTTGGAAAAATGGATGTAACTGCGGATTGTATCCGCCACCGATCCGATTGCGTCCCCAATTTTTCCGATTCCCTCTTTGATTCCGTTGATCAGATTATCGATCATATCTCTGCCCCAATTCAAAAACTGTCCCGGCAGAGACGCGATATAATCGACCGCGCTTTTGATTCCATTTATGATCGTCGTTCCAATTTCTCGTGCCTTCGTCGTGACGTTCTGGTAGAGGTTCTGGAACGCATTTTTGACATTTTCCACCATTTGATCGACGGTCTGACGGAATTGCTCGCAGTTATCGTACAGCAGCTTAAAGGCGCCCGCGAATGGATTGACCAGCATCAGCAAAAGTGCCTGCCAATTATTTTGAATAAATTGTATGATAGACTCCAAAATTTGCTTTACGGTGTCAATCGCTGACGATACGGTACTTTTAATGGTCTCCCAAACTTCGGATATTTTGTTTCTGGCATCTTCATTGGTGGCTATAAACACGCCTATGGCCGTCACTATAGCCGTAATGGCAGTGATCAACAATCCAATCGGATTCGCATTCATGGCTGCATTGATCGCATACTGGGCAATCGTCGCGCCTTCATTAGCAGCCTTGAACGCATTGATGCTTCCCACAAGCCCCTGAATCATCGTCACTACATTCCACGCCCCCAGAGCTGCCCCTATTCCGGCGATAACGCTTAAAATCGCCGGGCCGTTCTGGGATACAAATCCTGCAAAATCAGAAAAAGCCTGCGACGCCTGTGGAATTACAGCCGTCGCAATCTCTACCAACTTGTCACCGATTGGAGCCAGCTGCTCCTGGGCTCCGCGGAGCGCTGCGTCCAGCTCCTGTTGTGAGGTTGTTGTGGTATCAGTCAGCTCCTGGGCTTTTCCGGTTACGTCTGAATACGCATCTCCAACACTGGTAAGTGATGTGATAAACTTTAAATTTCCATCTTCGGCCATTGTCCCGAATGCGGTTGCCGCTAAGGTCAGGGCATCCTGCTGGGTTGCTACATTTGCGATGTCCCAAACGATGGAATCAATCACATCTTTTTGTGTTGCTTCTCCATCCTGCCATGCTTTAAAAAGCTCTCTGGTCTTTATGCTGTAGCTGTCTATTTCATCAGCAATCGTGCCATCTGCCAGCCGGGTGGTTACCTCGTTTATGGCATCATTCACCTTGTCCAGGTTATAGGCTCCATTATCAAGGCCGTTGTTTAACAGCTGGAAGTATTCTTCCGCGGAATATCCCGCTTGGGCAAATTTTCCCGCGTATTCGCTGAGGTTATCTCCCAATTCCTGTGTTTTATCCAGTCCATTCTGCGTACCGGCCACGATAAAATCCATGGCTTCCTGCGCACTCAGCCCAAACTGCTGCATCAATGAATTGACACCCCGAAGCGTTTCATTCATGTCGATCCCGTACATCGACTCCAGTGTAATTGCCTGGTTTGTCAAATTGGTGAGATCCGTTTGTGAGAGATCGTCCAAATTACTCTTGACCGCTATGACCGCATTGGCGACCTCATCCATGCTCTCTCCGACGCCACCGGCAAACACGTCCTTTATAACCTGTTCAGTCTGTCTTGCCGCGTCCCCTGTCTCTCCAAAGTATGCGGTGGCTTTTACGGTCGCATTCTCGCTCTGCAGGCTGTAATCCGCCAACTGCTGTCCCAATTCCTTAACAGCATCCTTGATGGTCCCCAGGGCGCCCCCTATCGCTTCAGCAGCCAGACTCCCCTTCAGGACGTCTCCAAAACTGGAGGCGCTTCTTCCGGCATCATCCATCGCCTCTGAGACATCATCGGTTTCGTTTTCCAGTCCGTTCATAGCGGATTCATTTTGTTTCAGCTCCGCCTGCATTTTGTTCAGGTCCGCAGTCGCCCGGTTTACTGCCTGCTGCCATTTCAGTGTCTTATCATCTGTTTCACCAAATTTTTGAGCCGCTTCGCTCAGCCCGCGCTGCAGAAGTTCTATTTTTTTTTGCTGTGCCTCAATTTCCTGGGACAAAACAGCGCTTTTCCTGGTCATTGTCTCCTCGGCGTCCGTGTTATCATCAAATGCGGTGGAGAGCACCTGCATTTCAGACGCATAGGTCTTTACCTGCTGGGTAATATTATTAATTTGCTTCCGAAACTCCGCTTCTCCATCTATTCCGATTTTAGGGCCGATGTCTACTGCCATTTTGTCACCTCCAGTTTGGGATATACTCTTTTACCTCTCCCTCGTCTTCTGACGTTCTCTCGTCTGTAATCCCCTGAGAGATCTGCCAGCATGCCACTATGTCCATAAATTGGCCTGGGGCATATAGCAAAAATTCCTGGAGGCCAATCCCCAGAATTCCTTTCCACATGAAAAGCCATGCGGGAGATTCCTCACCTACATGGCTTCTTTTCCGTTTTTTTTACCGGTTTCCTTTTCCTTCGCGTGGATTTCTTTCTTATTTCCTGATCCGATGGCTGCAAATATTTTCTGCGTAATCTCTCCCATATCCGCCATGTCGAGTGCAATTTCCAGATCTTCTGCCGTAATAGGTATATATTTTCCATCTTTCACCGGCGCATTTTCCGGAAGCGGAAGATCCGGTTCAAACAGATTCTTGTAGGCGCATCCCTGCCGGATCAACGTCTCAGCCATCCATATAATGGTCTCAAATGCTTTTTCTTCGTCTACGTCGTCCCCTCTTTTTAAGTTATTTGCCATATTCTGCAAGGATCCATATTTTTTCGTGATTGCAATAGATGCTCCGACCGAAAACCTCATCGGATACTGTTTCCCCGCAATCTCTATATATACGGTTCTGTCCATCATACACCTCCGTTTACAGTCACAGTTGCAATCCCAGCCGCCCTTGCATTTACTCCATCGCATTCCACAATCATGACCTGTTGCCCGGCTGTTGCCTGAATATCAGCTTCCCCATCCCACTGCATCATTCCGGTACAGTCCGCATTATATCCCGGTACCTCCAATCCCTGTCCAAGCTGATAGTAGTAAACATTCTCTCCCGTCGCTTTCGGATTGACGGTAATCCTTGTTGTCCCTTCTGTTGTCCCGGCTGCACTTTCTATTTCCAGAGTTTTCAGTGTACCGACCCCCAGACTATACTGCAGCCATTCCAGGGCATCTGCCTCTGACAAAAACCAGGCATCCGACATCCAGGGATATTTCTCGTTTTCCGTAACAGCCTCACTTCTGCTGACGGTCCCTTCGATTGTCTTTGTCTGCCATTCCACGGATTCTCCCTTTGTCGTTGCTGTATTTTCCGGCAGATTAAACACAACTCGTTTTAACAACACCGCGCGGTAATGATCCACATCATCAATCTGATGTAATTCGATTAGCCCAACCCCCACAGTTACCGCCTTCTGATCGTCATCATATACGGTCACCTCTACCTTTTTCTCATTTCCATATGTCTGTTCATAGATCTTAACGCCCAGGATATATTTTGATGTTTTCTGATCCAGCTCATCCACTCCCAACGATAATGTTGCTGTGTTAAAGGTCGGCTTGTCATTTTCGATCACCCGGTTATCCCCATACAGCGGATTAGAATCCGAAGACTCCGGCGTCATTGTATATTCAATTGCATGGGGGTTTACCAGTCCATCCACATAGCTCACATTCCTGCTCGTGGGATTATACTGGTATTTTCCAAAAACCGGGATACTCAATCCTTTAATTGCCATCTCGTTTCTCCTTTCTGCATTTACTCCATAATTTTCTGGCTTTCCTCGTCAATAACTTTCTGCATCTCAGCCAATGCCTGCTTTCTCGTCGCATTGACAGCTGGCCTCATAAATGGCGTTTTATCCATATACGGCGATCCGCTCTCTGTTACCCGTGCAATCAGCTGATTGGGCTGCCCCTTCGGATATTTCCTGGTTTTAACCCCGTTGTATCCGTCAAATCCCAGTTTTACATTATAAAATCCATTGTCCTGCTGCATTTTCGCTACTCCAAACGACTCCTGCAGCCCTTTCTTTTGAGTATATGACAAATGCGATTTTTCTCCGGCTCGATATGCTTTTATATTTTCAATGTCCGGGACTGCCGAAAGCGCCTGGATGTTTTTCTTTATTCCATTTGCCACAATATCAGCAGCACCATAAATTGCCTTTCCGGCAATCGTTTCTGTGCTTTTCCCCAACTTTGACAGCTTCAGAGCATACTCGTCTGCCCCTTTGATTGTCAGTCTTGCCATCAACTCACCTCAAATACCCATTCCCAGTGTGTGGCTTTCGTCTCATCCTCATACTGGACGGAATTCAGATAGAAGGATATTTTGGCCGCATTTAATGCCTTCTGAATTTCATCCACCACCGGATCATATTCCTCTTGCGTATAATAATCAATGGTCCCCTGGATGGACTGCTGAATCATGTAATTGTCACCATTCAGCTGGTTTCCTGCTCCGTCCTCCGCCCATACGCAGTAAGGATATTCCGCTTTAAGCGCTTCCAGATGATATAAATTTCCCTCATCCAGCACCGTCAATAGTGCTGTTTTCACTTTCTGCAGGCACTTCATATTTCTGTCCGATCCTTCCCAATGTCAGTTTCATGATTCGCAATCCATTCTCGTCGAATTCCGGCTGCACAAACCCTACCTGATACTGCAAATCCGGTGTTTCTGAGACAACAACCACATCTGTGTTTTTGACATCATTCCATCCCGGAATGTTTACCACGGCTGAGACTTCCTGGGCGGCCTGCTTTGCCAGATACAGCCGCGTGACGCCGATCCGGTCATAGCCAAAATAATATTTGGCTTTTTCTTCCAGCCCCATCACTGGCCGATCTCCAGCCTGGGCCGTATTGGTGACGTTGTACACGGTAAGGATCCCGTCGTCAAATGTCACTGCCCATCACCTCCTGCCTTTTGCGAAAAAAGCAGATTGTTAAGCTGCCAGCGCAGGAACCGCGGCATAGTCGTGTCCGCCGCCGCCCGCTTGCGGAAGAGATAGGCGGCATATTGTACCACCGCCATATCACATTCCGTATCATCTTCAATCAGCTGGATTCCTTCCCGCTGGATAGCAGCGGCGGCAAGGTCCAGGAGCGTTCCCAGGTATTCATCATTTGCCGTTGTCAGCATCTGGAGATCCTGCTTTAAAATTACCAGCTTTGCCGCCTTGTCCATCCTTTCTCCCTCCTATCAGGCTCCGGTTTTGGTGATAGACACCGTGTATGTCTGCTTGCCCAGGCCGTTGGTTACGGTCACCACCAGATCCTTTGTATCCGCCAGCGTCAGGGTCCCGCCGTTGCGCACCTTTTTCCCGTCGTAAGTCATTACAATCTGCGCCGCGTCCTGGGTGGCGATGGCCTCCGCCGTCACCGTCGCGGATGTGGTGGAGAACGTGTACTCGTACTTGTTCGGGGCGAAAGCAGGGGTGAGGGCGGAGCCAAGATCTAATGCCTCCAGGGTGGCATCGTTGGCCGTGTCTCCCGCAAAGGTCATGGAGGTCTGCGGCGCCGCGCCCAGGCCGATGGCGATAAATCCCTCGGCAATCACCGGCTCCCCATCGTAGCGGGCCGTCCCCTTAAAGGCTACCTGATCCTCCGCGAATCGGTACTCATCGGACCGGGCAAACTCGGATCCGGCGCGCTCGGCCAGAAGGTACAGCTCCCCATAGCCGGCCACAATGTTGTTGTCTGGGATCACATCGTCCGACAGTACGATGATATCCCCGCCGGCCACCGGCATGGTCCCGTCCTGCACGGACACGATAGCCCCAGCGGCGTTAAAATTCATAGCCTCTACCTTGATTTTTGTGTAAGTAGTCTCGTTCATGGCCCAGAACTTGACGCCCCTTGCATACTTGTTTACCGCAAGGCCGCCGGCTGTGACGATGGCCTTAAAAAATTCCAGGCCCGTGTCGGTGCTCTCGATAGTGACGAGGTGAGTGCTGTGCAGATCCTGCCATGGCCTTGCGGTTGCCGGATAATCTGCAGGAGCGCTCTGCTGTGCCAGTCGGGTTACGATTCCCAGCGGCATCTTTGTGCCCAGGCCGTAAAGGATCGCCTTGTCCAGGGCGATGCCGATGGCAATCGCCAGGGTCTCAATGATTTCTGCCGCCAGGTCAAGATCCGAATCCTCCAGGGTGGCCCGGCAGATATAGATCACGCCGCCCACCTTGTAGCCGTCCACCTCAGTCTGAGTTAATCCGAAGTCAATCTCGTTGAGCTTTGCGCACATCTCTGTCCACACGGCCTCCGGTATGGTCCCCATTACTGTCTGCCGCGCCTTGCCGGATACAGTGCGCAGCCGCACCCGGCGAATCAACTTGGAGTAATCCATGATATTTTCACGGATCAGATCCAGGATTTCCGTGGGGATAGTGAGATCCGCCCCGGTGACTGCCCGCTTGCTCATGTTCTCGGCCATGCCAATCTGCCGCACCCGCTCCAAGAAGGCCTGTACGTTCTTATTTGCTACAAATGCCTGCCGCTCCTGCATATTCATTCCAAAAAACTTCCGTCGATCCATTGTCCTTTTGCTCCTTTCCTTTCCCTCTCTGTTCTCCGGCCCTCCCTCATCTCCAAGAATGCCGTCCTGCTTGTCCTCCAGTTTTTTCAGTTCTACTTCCAAGCCGTCGATTTCCTCTTTGAGTCGTTTCTTTTCGGCCTCGTGGGCCTCCTTTTCTCCTTCAAATTTTTCTACTTCTTCGGATACCGCCTGCTCGTCCTCTGCCGTGTCAGCCTCATTGATGGCTGTCTCCAGCTCCGCTTCCCGCGTGGCAAACTCCGCATCCTTTGCCCGCAGATTGTTGAGCTCCTCGGTCTTTTTGTCGATGCTCCGCCGGTGCATGATTGCTTTTAATGCCATTTTTCATTCTCCTTTCAGGCGCTTTTTCATTTTCTCGCGCCATGTTGCTCTTTTTTTCTCTTGTGCCTGCTTATATTTCTCCCGGACCTCTTCCAAGCGCTCTTTGTTTCGGGCGGATATGCTTGTAGCTTTGTAGGCCGGGAAGGTGCATGGGGACACCTCATAAAGGGGGTCTACCTCCGTGATTTTTGTCCGGTATACTCCTTCTTCGTCCCACCAGTCCTCTGAGCGTCCGATGTCAAACCCAAAGGAGCACCCGTTTACATCGCCACGGCTTACGCGGGCGTAAGCATTTACTGCCTCCTGATCCTGCTCGTTGATTTCTACACTGCCCCATAATCCCGTTTCATCCTCCCGCAGAGTGGCGGTACCATTTGCCGTGGAGCCAAGCACGACGCTGCTGTCGTGATTCCACAGCACCTTTGTATCCTCCCCGGTGGAAAGATACCTAGCAAAGGCTCCTCGCTCAATTGTTTCAACCCACCCGTCAAATACCTGGTACGGCTCGTTAAAGACTGCGAAATATCCTTCAAGGTATCGTTTGCCTCCCGCCTCCCTGGTTGTGGCGTTTTTCATTTTCAGGATCCGATGTTCCACTATTCTTCACCTCCATTCTGTAATTTGCTCTGGTCTGCGATCATCCCTCTCGGGATGTAGTTCTCCAGGATGACTAATTCATCCAGCCCATCCCGTGGTGACATTCCAAGCCAATCTCTGACCTCGTTTGCGGTCATGATTCCCCGGATGTATTGATCATCTGCGATTGCCGCCAGGTCCCGCAGCTCATAATTGTATAGACTGCGTGGATTGAACCGGAAAAACCATCCGGGCGCATACAGCAGCTTTTTTGTTAATTCCTGCTGGATAATCTGCGCAACCGGCATAATTGTTGAACTTATAAAATTATTCCAAGCTTCCCGGTTGAAGTCCCCGACTCCCAAAACAAAAGGCGGCACCCCCAGGATCGCCGCAACCGTCCGCTTGTCCAGCTGAACCATATCCGATAAGGCCAGGTCTGAAAGGGAGAGGGGCTTGACCTGCTCCACGGAAAACTGTTCCGCCGGGATCAGCCACGGTTCCCCGGCTCTCCCTGTCTCGATGTATTCCGCTAATAACCTGCGGCGGCCCTCCGGGCTGGAATATTCATCCGTCATGGAATCCACCTTCACAATGATGGATGGCTTCCATTTCGATTTCATGAATCCCTTTTCCGTTGTGGCTGCCTGCTTTAGGTTTTCCGCCACATCGGAGAGCGTTACTTTATAGCCTTCCCCTTTCCATGGGTATGTGCTGTCTGGATTTAAAACAAAATGCAGCACCTCATCCGGATCGTAGGTTGTCCCGCCTAAAATCACTTGGTAATCCCAGTAGCTTGTATAAACAAAACTGGTGATCCCCGGCGGTTGCGGCCTTAAATCTTCCAGGTATCCCCGCCGGAATACCGGCAGCACTACCGCGTTCCCCTCGCCTTCCAGGTACATGGTTTTTGCAATCCACTGGATGAATGTAGCCCGCGTCATATTCTTACAAGGCTCAATGTCAATTTTGCGGCTCAGTTCGTTTTTTACCCGGACGTCACCGCCGTCCTGGTTCTCCATGAGGTACAGCGTCATGGATCCGATCAGCTTCGCGATCCGGTCAACCGCTGACATGATTTCTGGGTTTTGGGACAGGCTGGTATATCCTTCACATGTCAATGTGTCATAGGCTTCCGGACTGCACAGCCAGGAGACTACATCCCGCTCCCTCTTCTTCCCTTTTTTTACCTTAGGCTCTGCCCTGGTCTTTTTCTTTTCTTTACTCATGATTCTTCACCCCACCAGTTTTTTCCTTTCTGGCTCCTCTCCATGTTCTCAAGATACCGGACACATGCAAACACCGACGCATCAAACAGGTCGATCCGATGCTCTGTCTGAACCTTGTCGTATTGGATCATGTCATCCGTCTTCTCAACTGCCGATACATTCTCGACACAATATTCATAGGCCTCCGAATGCAAATAATAAAGAGTTCCGTCCTTGGCACTCTTTTCAATATGCCGGAATCCTTCCGACTTTTTGTAGTAATACTGAGGCTGATCAATGATGTTAAAATGCGCCTGTTTCATGCCGATAAAATATTCCCGGCAAAATTTTCGGTCATGGCCGACCTGCCTGATCTTAAATCCCATGTCCCGCATTTTTATGAACCAATTGATCACATCCGAATGGTTGACCGTTGGGCTGTTGCACATAGTCAACCATCCATCATCCGCCCATCCAAATAGTGGGATGTTATCCTGCTCCGCTTTTAGATGCGCCGCGACAACCGGGAAAAATGCGTGAGTTATAATAATGTCCACTCCATTATAATTTCCAAATAGAGCGGCTGCTGTCAGGTCATGCAACTTTGAGAGATCCGCGCCGCCATACCATTTCACCGGCAGCTTTGCCAGCTGATGCAAGGTCCAGTCATATTTCTGATCGCTTCTTCTAAATTCATCGATGTCAAAGTAAGCCTTTAATGAATTGGTATACACATTCAAGGACTTTGCGAAAAAATCCTTTCGTTGCTGCGGATCATTTTGGGCCTGGAGTGAATCATTCAGGATTTCTTCCGGCCGTATGGATATCCCATAAGCCGGATTCGCCATCTCATGCACCTTCGGATCTGTAAAATCTACACTTCCGTCTTTGATCCCCTCCGGCGCACAGCACATAAAAATAAAATACTGCTCATCTTTGATTGTTCCATTCAATATCTTTCGGCAGTATTTTAGCCTTTGCCCCAAAAATAACTGTTCATTATCTCCCGCAGTGCTGATTCCAATAATCAGTTTGTTGGTATATGCCTTCATAGCCTCTTTAAACAGGTTGTATTGCTTTGGCACCTTAAACGCGTGTATCTCATCCGCAATCGCGATATTGCAGTTAAGCGAATCCTGGGCATCCGGATTGGCTGCCAAAGCGCGAATAAAAAATGATCCTTCGTCGTCTCCAAATTGGGATTCTATGCTGTGCTCATTATTGTTATCGATAATCTTTATGGATCCGCCGTCTTTTATGTTCTCTCCCATCCGGTTGATATTGTATTTCAAAAAGTTAAAACTCTCCAGCGACTGCATAAGTGCTGCTGAAGCGATGTATGTCTTGGCTCCGCTTTTGCGATAGAGCAGCGATAACGCCCATGCCAGAGCCGCAGCAAATGAGGTCTTAATATTTTTCCTAGGAATGTAAATAAGGGCCTCGTGAAATCTTACGATTTCCGTACCCTTTAATTTAAATCCGACCAGATTGTAAATGATAAACTTGTGAAACGGCTCCAATAAAAATGGGGTTCCTCTGAGCGGGGTTCCATCCAATCGTTCTCCCTGCTGATGGTAGATCGTTTTTTCGATGATCTGAATACAAAATTCCGGATCTTTACTGTCCATCCAATAATCAGGATTTTCCAGATCATGAAAAAACCGCTCTACTGCCTGCTTCAGTTCTTCGCAGGCAATCTTACGGCCGGCTCTGATACTTTCGGCATACTCTAAAACTTCCGGCCAATTTTTACCTTTCAATTTCCGCAAGAGCTGCTGCCAGGCCTTTCTTCTTTATTTCTTTCTTCGCGCCCTCTCCCGTAATCTTCTTATAGCTGGATGGCGTCAACCCCAATTCCCGCCAGTATGCCAGGGCGGTTTTGTTCAGCTCATCCCACATCCCAAGGAGTGGGTTCTTCGTCATGTTCGTAGATCCACCCTTGTTCGTATACCTAATCACCGACTCCCCTCCGGACTTTTTAAATTCCCTGAAGGTTTTATCCCTTTGTTCCAGGATCGCGGCCAGGGATTCTATAACATGATCGTAGCTGCTTTCATAGATTTTCAGGGCCAAAAGCTGCTCCAATATTAAGTTTTTATATTTGGATTTTGTCATTTTGCACCCCTTTCATCAAAATTTAGCTTAGAGTTGGAAATGTTTACCCCAGCCATTAGAGGTTTTTAAAATTTATTTTTCATCACCCAGGGGGGATCCGTTTTCATTTTCTTTCTGGCCAAAATTAATTTCCACATAATTCGCGTTGATCGTGATTC
>UMHI01050506.1_pt1 | contig 10979 bp, 8 predicted proteins | sample 1965481 | NCBI WGS metagenome assembly UMHI01 (sample SAMEA4836093, study PRJEB28245) | human gut metagenome | biome: gut microbiome; material: fecal sample | place: Denmark | collected 2008 | reverse complement strand
TAAATGATAATAGTTTTGTTTGTTATTAGTTTCACAAAATTAGACATTAATTTTTATTGCGCAAATATACAGTTGGGAAAATCGGCGGTGGTGGGGCGATTTTTTTAAATGCCGCACTGAAATAAAAAGCGTGCGCGAGCGTTAATATTATGTATGAAGTGCCGGACGGCGACATATTTGACGGTTGTGGTGGCAGTGTTGTGCTCCGTGTTGCTGTCGTGCAGCACGAAGAAAAACACCGCCGGCTCCCGTTTTATGCAGTCGTTCACCACCCGCTACAACGTTTATTTCAACGGAGAGCAGCACTATAAGGAGCAGTTGAAGAAGATGGAGGAGGAATATGAGGACGACTATTCCGACTTCGTCTATGTGCATCCCGCCGAGTCGTTTGCCGACGACAAAGCCACGCATCCGTCGGTGAGTTTCGACCGCACAATCGAGAAGATGCAGAAAGCCATCGCCCTCCATTCCATCCAGAAGAAACCGAAGAAGGACCGCAGCAAGATGCGCGACCCGAAATATCGTGATTATCTGAAGCGTAACGAGTACAACCCGTTTCTCCACAATGCGTGGCGGCTGATGGGCGAGGCGCAGTATCTGAAAGGCGACTTCTCCGCGGCGGCGGCTACGTTTATGTATGTGGAGCGCTATTTCCCATGGCTTCCGAAACTCGTCACAGAGGCGAAGATATGGCAGCTGCGCAGCTACTGCGCGCTGGGATGGACAAACGAGGCTGAGAACGTGTTGTCGCGGCTGAAGCAGGACGAGCTTGTGAACAAGCGGCTGCGCACGATGTACAACACGGCTTATGCCGACTTCCTCGTGAAGACGCGCCAATACGACAAGGCGGCGCCTGTGCTGCTTGCGGCGTACAAAGACACTGGCGGCGCACAGAAGACGCGTCTGGCATTTTTGCTCGGTCAGGTTTATGAGGCCAACGGTGACAAGGCAGCCGCCTACCGTATGTTCAAGTCGGTGGCAGGAGCGTCGAGCGCCACCTACCGCACGCAGTTCAACGCCCGCATCAAGCAGAGCGAGGTCTACACCGGACAGAACATCAATTCAGAGGTAAGGTCGTTGCAGCGCATGGCGCGGTTGGACCGCAACAAAGAATACCTCGACCAGATATACTATGCCATAGGCAATCTCTACCTGTCGCGCCGCGACACGGCAAACGCCATAAAAAACTATGTGCTTGCCAATGAGAAAAGTACGCGCAACGGCATCGACAAGGCTATAAACCAGATTACGCTCGGCGGACTCTATTTCGACCGCTATGAATATGACAAGGCGCAGCCTTGCTATTCTGAGGGCGTGGCGCAGCTGCCGGAGGACTATCAGAATTATGCGATGCTGAAGAAGCGCAGCGACGTGCTCGACGAACTGGCTGTCTACTCGCAGAATGTCACGCTGCAGGATTCGTTGCTGGCGCTTTCAAAACTGTCGCCGGAGGAGCAGAAGAAGGTGGCTGACCGATTGGTGAAAGAGTTGAAAGACAAGGAGAAGAAAGCTGCTGAGGAGGCTGCGCTGCAGGCGCTTGCGTCGCGGCCCGACGCTGCCGGAAGCCAGCTGAAGAGCAACACGCAGAACTATACGCTCAACACCGACAAGTCGTGGTATTTCTACAACACTGCCACTAAAAATGCCGGCAAGACGGAGTTTCAGCGCCGCTGGGGCAGCCGTAAGCTGGAAGACGACTGGCGTCGCGCCAACAAGACCACATTCTCTGTCGGCGACTTCAATTCGGAGGCAGACTATGGCGACGACGACAAGCAGAAAGAGATGGTCGACTCGCTCGGCAATCCGCTAAGCGACGAGGAGATTGCCGCCCGTAAGAAAAACGAGGAGCAGCTGGCGCATGAGCAGGATCCGCACTTCCCGGAATACTATCTGGTGCAGATTCCAAAAACGGAGGAGGAAATACAGAACTCTCACAACATCGTGCAGGAGGGACTGTTTAATATGGGCATAATCCTTAAGGACAAACTTGAGGATGTGAATGCCGCCGAAGCCGCGTTCAACGAGCTGCTGACCCGCTATCCCGACAATGTGTATCGCCTTGACATATATTATAATATGTATCTGATGTATGTGCGCTACGGATATGCCGACAAGGCAGAGACATGCCGGCAGAAGATTCTTGCCGACTTTGCCGACACGAAATATGGTATGGCTCTCGCCGACCCGAATTATATCGAAAACCTGCGCAACATGGAGAGCGAGCAGGAGCGGATGTATGAGAAGACGTATGCCGACTATCTTGCAAACCGCAACGCAGCGGTGCATGAGGGGTATCAGGGGATTATGAACCGATATCCGTTGTCGAAAATTATGCCTAAGTTCATGCTTCTCGACGCACTTTCCTACCTCTCGGAGAAGAAATACGACCGTTTCCAGGAAACGCTCAAGGAATTGCTTGTGCGCTATCCCGACACCGACATCACACCGCTCGCCTCGTCGATTCTGAAGGATCTTGCCAAAGGCAGAAAACCGAATTCGGGAGCCGGAGGCAACGTGCGTGGCATGATTTGGTCGATACGGCTCACAAACGACACTGCGGCGGTCAACTCCACGACGGAGTATACGCCGTTTGACACGTCGCGCGAGGGTCCGCACATCTGCCTGCTCACGTATCCTGTCGACAGCGTGTCGTCAAACCGTCTGCTCTTCGACGTGGCACGCCACAACTTCTCGAACTATGCTGTGCGCGATTTCGACATCGACCGTCAGACGTATGGACAACTCGGAATAATCATAATCAAGGGATTCACCAGCTACGCCGACCTTGAGGACTACAGCCGTCAACTGTTTGCCGACCGTCAGGTTGTCATTCCTCGTCAGGTGCGCCCTGTGTTTATCAGTGAAAAGAATTTCGACCTGCTGCTCAAGGAGGGACGCTCGTTCTCCGACTACTTCCTCTTCCTTCAGGAGCAGAGCGACGATGCTGTGGAGGCACCGCTGATGGAGTGAAAAAACGACAAGAATATGGACTATCTGCCAACCGACCCCGCAATACTTGTGTCAACAATCAATATGCTGCTGCGCGACGAGGAGTTTGACTCGCTCGAACAGATCTGCTATGCCTATAACCGCGACCCGGAGCAGCTGAAGGCGTATCTTCTCAGCCATGGCTACGTCTACAGCGTGGAGCAGCGTCAAATGCGTCCGGAGGGCTACGACCGATGATTACGCGCGCCGGTATCGAGACCGCCTATTGCTTCCTGCACCAGAAGGAGCGTGTCTATGCCCATTCGACAATGGACTGGCAGCGCGACGACATCGAGTATGCCATTTCCTCGTTTGCCGACGACATGAATCCTGAGCTGTATTCCTTGCTGGCAGACGGCCGCACAGACTTTCTGCGTTCGCACGCCACGTTTTATGCCGATATGCTCCACGCTCTCGACATCCTTGAAAAGATGCTCTGAACGATGATTCTTTTGAGGAAAATCAGTAACTTTGCCGTATGAAGTATTGGATGATAAAGGACGGAAATAGCGAAGGCCCGTTCAGCCTTGAGGAATTGACCGCGCATGGACTTGCGGCGGAAACGAAGGTGTGGCGCCAAGGGCTGCCGCAATGGACAGAGGCAAGACTCGTGCCTGAGTTCGCGCAAATCTTTGGTGTAAAGGTCGTTGAGAAGCATCTGGCGGCTGATGACGCCGTGCGCCATTGCCCCACGCATCTGCGTGCCGCTGTTGTCACGACGGTAATCATCGCTTTGTCGTTTTTCAATGTGTTCGCGCCCCTTTCACTGCTCTACAGCCCGTTTTTCTATCTGTTGCTTCCGCTGTCGTGGCTGTCGATACGCTCAGCCGTTACTGCACGCCGCATGCTGCGCGCCGGCAACATTGAGGCGGCGATGAAACGCACCGACCGCACCGTGCTTCTCATCACGCTCAACGCAGTGGTAGCCATCACCCTTTTCCCTTTCCATGTCGTGGCTGAAATATTTTGGTAGGTCATTTAAATTGTTTGTTTGGTCGGAGCATTCTTATCCAAGAGCTATAGGACTCCGCTATCTGACAATCACTTTGCGGACATGAGAGCTGGCACGTACAATGTAAATCCCAGCCGAAGGCATCGCGATTTCGTGATCAGCACCCGAATACACAATTTGTCCGCATGCATTAACCACTTCAACACTCTCTTTTTCATCAATTCCAGCAATTCTAACCATGCGGCCGTCAACCGTCACTTTCATTTCATCTGACGAAATGTCCGCCACGCTGTCGGAACTCTTAACAAGGAATCTGTACCAGAACGGATGGTTCATATAATTCATCTCCGAGCCTTTGGGCACGATGATGAAGTAGTCGTCATCATAAGCGTGTTTCTGCATTTCGGCAAGAGTATTGTCTAAATCATTAACATCTGGAGGCGTCGTTGACTCAAACTCTATTCGCTTTAAGTTTATCGCATTTGGAAATAGATATGTTACGTCGTTTACATCTTGTTTGATAACTACTTTGGTCAATTCCGGATATTCAAGCAACAGACTGTTTTTATCAAAAATTGGAGCGTCGACCACCAATGTTCTGGATGATTGGACATCAGAGGTTGCAAACATAATACATTCCTGTTTCTCGTAATTATATCTAAAGCTATATATAAAGCCATTCTCTCCTTTTCTAAGGTATGGATTGTCATCTGGAATCTCAATTTTTGTGTTTCTTAAATACTCGTTCAGTGCGGTGTTGCTAATTTGGGCCTCTGTCAATTTTAGATATTCAAGGCCTCCACAATGTTGGAATGCGTTGTTGTTGATATAGTAACATCTTGAAGGAGATGTATATGACGTAGTTCCGGAAGGCAGCATTAACAATCTCGACAATTGATTTGAGCCGACAAAACGATATAAGGCTCCGTCCATGGTCGCTAGTCCGTATGTCGTTGAGGCATAGTCAGGTCCATAATATCTTCTATCAACTTTTAATAACCTAGAAAAATTCAGAACATAATTATAATATCCGGTGCTATAATCAGAATGATCAAAATGTACTTCATTCACCAAATTGCAGTCATCGATATTTCCCAAGTTGGGTATGTGCACATTCTTTAAATTGGAACATTCTTTGAAATTAGCTTGTAAAAAAAAGTCTGTTGTAATCTTCACTGTCTCCAACTCTTTCATGTGTTCAAAACTTTGTGCTTTAGGTAGATGGCTGTCATCGAAATTTGGAGTATATGTCAGTGTTATTGATTTTACACCATTCGTACCACAAAAACACGTTTTAGATCCTACATTCACGTCTGTCAAATTTATTTCTGGTGGCAGTGTGCAACCCCAGAAAGCATAGTCTCCAATATATGTCAGACTGGCAGGAAATGGCGCACTAATGACATTCTTTGTTCCATAGAATGCATATTTCTCAATTCGTGTCAGATTTTCGGGAAATTTCTCAAATTTCATACTTGACCCACGAAAAGCTCGAATTCCGATGGTTGCAACGTTCTTCCAGTCCAACCCTTTCAAATTCTTACAGTCTAAGAAGGCACTATCTCCTATGCAGAACACATTCTCTGGAAAATTGCCAATCGTCTCTATCTTAGAATTATAAAATGCTTGATTGGCAAATTTCACAGACCTGGTTTTATACTGCTTTGGCAAAATGATTTCCTTTGCATCGTTATAGTAAAAAATGAATTTTTCAAAATTCGCGGTAAATGTGGCGTCAGTAAGGTCTACCCTGACCAACTTGCCGTCTCTGTTGCTAATACGGCTTACAACGAGATATGGACCATTCTGGTGTTCGTGATCTATTGGATGCCAAATGGCATCCATGCCATTCGCCATTTTCCTTATTTGCCGAACATCATCGGCATTGATCGGTCCACTTACGGTAAGGGTGTCGACTGTAGTCCAATCGCATTGCTTTGCCAATTCCTCGGCAAACGTGCCTGGCTCTGTGACATGTACTGAAACTGTTTTGGCGTATGCACCTGAAACAGTGACCAACAACAATGCTAATACTGATAAAAATGCATTTCGTTTCATATCCTTGGTTTTAATGGTTAACTATTTTTATTGAACTTGTGGCAGGAATATATATTACATCGCCATCTTCCCAACTATCCGTGTCGGGGGTTATTCTTCCAACAATCACTACGTTGACATTGTTCTGTCGAATCTCGAATCGTTTAATCTGAGGATTCGTGATTATTACGCTTCCCTTTTCATCGCTGTTCTTCCATCCAAATCCATTCACCGACACTCCATTGTCGTAAATGTATTGGGAATCACAAATCGGTATGTCGACATATTTGTATTCTGTTTTGTCAAGCCTGATGCGGAACAGTCGCAACAGATATTTCCCTGTTGCTTTGCCAAGACTTATCAGCACTCCCCTACCATTATCTTCATCTTCATCTTCATCTTCATCTTTATCGTTATCTTTTTTTTCGTACTTTTCGACTGTAGCCGATGAAGCTGTATGCCCGCCATCATCATTTACCCACCAATTAAAGTCGACAGACGACAGCCCAATGCCACGCTTTTTGTCGAGAAGGACTTGAGCTGAATATGAATATTCACCTGTTTCTCCTATCCATTTAACATCTCCGTTAAGCATCGCAATCGGATCAATTTGGCAGTCAGAGACGGCTGTGGCGAATGGAGCTCCAGTCACGGCAAAGCCTCCACAAATGCATGACGATTGCGATAGGGCATAGGAATAATTGTTGAACTCTTCAAGTTCCGAAAATAACGAGTTATTTTTGATTTTGTAAACCTGTACTCCAAATGTCCGAGTGTCGCCAAAATTCTGTCCACTCCGATATCGATAGCAGTTGCTGATGTTCAGGATTGAAAATTCATCAATGGCAATCTCCGCATCGCAGACAAACAGAGACTCATCCTTTGAACTGTCGGTTATTGTATCTTTGAACAGAAACACATTGCCGTCCATCGTGACAACAGATTTATTGCCATAGCTGTCGGAATAAATCCTTACTGCCGGTTGATTGCCTATCCATATGTAATTGCTTCGAAGCGCAACTTGGGAACTTTTAATTTCTACGGTCTTATTTCCTTCCATATGGTTGGAAGAGAAGTCAACTGCCATACTCTTGTTTATAAGCACGTCTGCGTTCAGAATGTTTGAATTGACGCTTGCTCCACCGCAGTGGTTAAGACGCAGCCCTTTGTTGTACTTGCCTTCGTGAACGGCATTATGCTCAAACAGCACTCCATCGCCAAGGAACCCGAGGTTGAAAGCGAAAAATTGCAAATTTCCCACATATAGTGGCGGGTCGCAATAGAACGTGCAGTTGGTCACTCGCTTGTTGTCAATATATTCGTCAACATAGCGCACGGCTTGACAAAAATCATTGAAAATCACATTGTCGAAGGTGGAAGGAGCTCCCGTAAGCACACACGCCGGCAATCTGTCGATGGGTTCGTCTTGTGGAGCCGTTCTATTGATAATTCTCAAATTCTTTATCGTCGTGCACATTTGTGTGAAGCCCAGTTCCCATGTTGGGGAATTCCAGTCTTTACGCTCTTTTGGCTGTTTTCCCCATTTAATATTTATGTGAAACAGATAATTGCCATAGCGCATATCTTCCTCTTTAATTTCCTCCTCTTGATTTTTATTATCTGACGATGTGGACCATTGTATAGCGTCATAATCCATTTTAGCAATTAAAATAGTTCCGTTGACATCATCTTTGTAGATGCCAGTTTCTCCAGCTATTGTCACGCCACAACTCAAGTTTATTGGCTTGTCAAGGAAATACACGCCTCTTGGCAGAAAAACTTCACCGCAACACGTCATCTTGGCGGCACGCTCGATTGCCTCTGAGCTATCGGAGAGTTCCTGCCCAGTCGGCAGCTCTGGCGTTTCACAGTCGTAGGCTTCAGCTCCAAACCACTGTGGGTAGACGCGGTCGTTTGTCCAAAATCCCGTAACATTGACGCTTTCTTCAAACACTTTCTCTATCGGAGCTGAGAGGTGGGAAAAATTGCCGACAATATTTCCAGTTCCTATGACTATGCAGCCTGGCGAAATAATCAGTTCGCTGTGCTTCCCTAACGTCAGCGAGACATCTATGTTTAATTTGCCAGCTTTAATTAATAGATGTGTGTAATCATCAAGAACGATGCCCTTGTCAACCATAACCGTTACATTGTTAACAATCGAAACAATCAATTCAGTCGAATCCTGATGCCTAATTTCTGACAATTTGCTTGAAAGATTGCAATTCTCAGAAATCATAATCCTCTTTATCTTTTTGTCTGATGTTTCTGCTTTAGCTGTTCTTTGTGTATTCATAATAAATGGCTTAATTTCCAATGACAAAGCTATTTGAATTTTTATTGTCAAGCAAGTGGATTAATAATATTTAACAGCATTTCTGCCAACCGTCGCATGCCCTTGATGCTTAAGCTCTTGCTTGTCTCAAAAGGAGTGCGTAACTTTACACTGACAAAAATTTGAATACGATGGACATAACGCTTCCGAAACGAATAGACGGGCAGCAGCCGGTGTCGCTCAACGGACGCCAGCAAATCACAGTGGTCGGAGCCAACGGCTCTGGCAAGACACGCTTCGTCAACCGGATGATTGCCGACCTTGGCAACCGTGCATTCACAATTTCCGCTCTCAAAGCCTTGTATCCGATAAAAGACGGCGACATGCAGGCGCAGTCGGTCACAACGTTCTATCAGCAGGCGCTGCAGTCGGTGCAGTTTGTGAAACCCGTAGCCGAGACAGAGTTTGAGATGCTGCTGTTTATGCTGCTCAACGATGAGATGAACGATATGTTTACCTACAAGATGAACCGTATCGGCGCAGCCGCCGACATCCCGTTGCCGCGCACGAAAATCGATGCCGTTGTGAAACTGTGGAAGGAAGTGTTTCCGAAAAACGATGTGCAGAGGTCGGGCGGTAAAATCAAGTTTACCAACCGTCTTGGCGACAATGCCTTCAATCCCCGCCAGCTGTCGGCGGGCGAGAAAGCCGTGTTCTTCTATATCGGCGCGACGCTGTATGCTCCGAAGGGCAGCGTGATTTTTGTTGACTCGCCTACGCTTTTCCTGCACCGCAGCATCACGCAAAGCCTTTGGACAACTATCGAGGGACACCGCCCCGACTGCACGTTTGTCTACATGACCCACGACATTGAGTTTCCTACGTCGCGCACCGACAACGTCACGGTGTGGGTGAGAGGATGCAACATCCAGGCGGAAACGTGGGACTATGAGATAATCCGTCCGCACGAGTCGCTGAGCGACCAGCTGATAATCGACCTTATGGGCAGCCGCAAACCGGTGCTTTTTGTGGAGGGCGACAGCACCCACAGCCTTGATTTCAGGCTGTATTCGCTGATTTTCCCGGAGTACACGGTGAAGCCGATGGGAAGCTGCAACAAGGTGATAGAAACGGTGCGCTCCGTCAACGACATTCAAGGCTTCCATCATCTTGACTCGCGCGGCATCGTTGACCGCGACCGGCGCAACGCCAATGAGGTTGACTATCTGCGTCAGAAGAAGATTTATGTGCCGGATGTGGCTGAAATTGAGAATATAATGATGCTTGAGGGGGTGATACGCACCGTGGCGCGAGTGCACGGCAAGGATGATGTGAAGGCCTTTTCGCATGTGCGTGGCAACATCCTCAAACTCTTCAAGGCGGAACTGCGGCAGCAGGCGTTGATGCACACCCGGCATCAAGTGAAACGCACCATCGAGGTGGTCGTTGACCGCCGTTTTCAGAACATCAACGCCCTTGAGGACCATCTCGACCATCTTGGACAGGAGATACGTCCGCGCGCAATCTATGAGGGACTGTGTCGCGACTTCAACCGCTATGTCCAGGAGGGCGACTACCGCAGCGTGTTGCGTGTCTACAACCAGAAAACGATGCTTGTGCAGAGCAACGTGGCGCAGCTGTGCGGCTGCCAGAACAAGGATGAATATATCAAATCGATATTCACCATCCTTCAGCGCGACAATGCCGACTCCGCCGCCATCCGCGCCGCCATCAAGCAGTGTCTCGAGATTGATTAGGCGGCCGTATATGCTGCCAACGGAAAGATAAAAGAATTTAATGAAAGAAACAATACAGAAGAAAATACTGTTCCTGCATGGATTTTTTGCCACGGGAAGTTGTGCGATGGCAAAGGCGTTGCGGGAGGCTTTCGAGGGGTCGGCAGTTGTGCTGACACCCGACCTGCCGTTGCATCCCAAGGAGGCACTGAAGGAGATTCGCTCAATCATCGACCGGGAGCATCCCGACTTGCTTCTTGGCAACAGCTGCGGAGCATTCCTTGCCCAGATGCTTGCCCCTGTGGTGGGCATACCGGCCTTGCTTGGCAATCCTCATTTCAAGATGACCGAATTTTTGAAGCAGCGCGTCGGCGAGCACGAATACAAGGCACCGAGAAGGGACGGCAATCAGCGGCTGGCCATTGACGAGACGTTGATTGAGGAGTTTGCCGAATTGGAAGCCATACAATTTGATTGCTGCAACCCATATTACAAAGACCGCGTATGGGGACTTTTTGGCGAGCACGACAGCATCGCCCATTTCTGCCCGTTGTTTATGGAGCACTACAGCAATGTGTTCCGTTTCCCGGGCGGCCACACACCAACAGAGCAGGAGGTGAAGGCATGGTACGCACCGCTTGCCCAAAAGATGCTTATGGACTGTCCGGTAAAAGAATATCGGTATTTTCAGCACTTCAAGGGCGGAAAGTATAAGTTTTTCCATTCCGCCTTTGATTCAGAGACGTTGGAACGCATGGTGGTTTATCAAGCCTTGTATGGACAGAAGGCATATTGGGTGCGCCCTGAAAAGATGTTTTTCGGGAAGGTTACAAGAGACGGTCGAACTTTCAATCGTTTCACAGAGGTGGATATGTGAAAAAGGGAACGGGTATGAACACATTGCGCACCTCCCTGCGATATATTCTCGGCATCATTTATTCTTACCGACAACACGCCAAGCCTATGGGAAAATGTTTTGCAACATAATTAA
>UMHI01079492.1_pt1 | contig 10987 bp, 9 predicted proteins | sample 1965481 | NCBI WGS metagenome assembly UMHI01 (sample SAMEA4836093, study PRJEB28245) | human gut metagenome | biome: gut microbiome; material: fecal sample | place: Denmark | collected 2008 | reverse complement strand
AACCGTGTGCTGTATAGAACACTTTCGTTCCCTGTTTGCGTGCTTGTTTCGCTGCCAGACGGGTCAGCATAGCACCAACCGGAGTATGGCAGTGGATGATATCATACTCGCCTTCGTCAATTATATGCTTCAGTTCCTTATATGCCTTTAAATTACCCGGTTTCAGCGGATTACGCTCAAACGGAATATTGTAGTAGATATCACAATAAGGGATTACACAATCAGCCGGATTCTCATAATCGTTCCGTGCTGCGACCGCAGTCTCCCAGCCCATTTCTTTGAACATTTTGAGATATGGAATGTGAAACTCCATAATGTGCGTCTTTACAACGGTCGCAACAAATAATACCTTTTTCATCTACATTCCTCTCTCCGCATATCAAAGATTACAGCCCAGACTCATCTCAAAGAGTCTGAGCCGTTTATTCCTTATAAAGCTCTACTAATCGTCCTCAGCAGTGTGAGCACACTGCCGCTATGTCATGTACCGCTACAACTTTATTACTGCACAATTCGCTCATATCTCTACGAAAGCCCTTACAGCTTCTGGATTTTCTACGACAATCCGTGTGTTTTACAGTATTTTCATCGTCACGGGAGTCTCTGTCTTTATTCCTGATGACACCATCATCTCGCCATAGGAATCCATGTATTTATGCCAGAAATCACTCATATCGCTACGGGAGTCCTTGCGTTTATTCCCGATAGCACCCTGCTTTTCACTGAAAGCTCCCATATTTATGCCTGATAGCATCTCCATGACCGGGTTGAAAGTTTTAATGATATTGTCATCGAAACCCCTTGTTTATTCCTGACCGCACATTCTGGAAAAGTGTCAATTCTCAGATCCAGAAATCAGCCAAAAATCGCGGTAAGTCAATGGTTTTCCCCACTCATGGCAGTGGTCTGCCCCTCGGAAACTCCCTCGGTGCTTTCAGGCATAAACAGGATCTTGACCGTTGCAAAGCAGATGCGAAGATCCTCCACCACGCTCGGGTGCGATATGTAGATGAGATCCATTTTCAGCTTGTCGTAGGGGCGGGTATTGTACTTTCCGTAAACCTGTGCGTATCCCGTAAGCCCTGCCTTTGCCTGAAGACGAAGGCGGAACTCCGGCATATCCTCTTCATACTGCGCCGCGATCTCGGGGCGCTCGGGTCTCGGACCCACCACAGAGAGGTCGCCCTTGAGGATGTTGAAAAGCTGCGGGAGCTCGTCGATGCGGACCTTGCGGATGAAGCGGCCGACCGAGGTGATGCGATCGTCCTGATCGCCGGTGGAAAGGCGCGCCACGCCGTCCTTTTCCGCATCCACTCTCATGCTGCGGAATTTGTAGATTCTAAATCTCTTTGCGTTTTTCGTCAGGCGCTCCTGCGTGTAAAACACCGGGCCGCCGTCGTTCAGCTTGATTGCGATCGCCGTCACGAGCAGGACGGGAGAAAACACAGTGATCGCCACAAGGGAAGCAAATATGTCAAAGCAGCGCTTTGCAAAAAGATACAACGGAGAGGGACGATATCTTTCCACCAACAGCATCGGAAGATGGAACATATGGATCGAGCGCGCGCTGCGCATGATGGTATCGCCGATGCGCGGGGTCATATAGACCTCGATATCGCGCTCCACGCAATACTTCAGGATCTCGTTTCGATCAATGCTGCGCACGTCGTTGAGGAATACCACCTCAACATCGTCCAGAACCGAAAGGTCTTTCATGCAGGTCGCTGCATCTGTTTCAAATTGAATGGAAAACTCCTTCTGGAGCTTGTACTGTTCGATCAGCTGATTCACAATGCCGTGGTCGCTGTAAACGACTGCCGATCTTTTGGGCGCATGGGTCGCAAAGTAGCATTTCCCCTCTGCAATGATCCACAGCGCCGCCACGAGGAAATGCACAACAAACATAACGAGCATCGGCCGCGGATCCGCAAACCTTCTCACCAGCAGGCAGAACAGGCAGTACATGATGCCGTCCGTTACCAGCAGAGAAAGGGCCTGGCTGTAGATCATCTCGGCCGTTCCATGCACTTTGATCTCAAATGCGTCATAGGCATTCGCAAGCAGGAAGAAGAGAACACAGAATACCGCAATGACGAAGCAATTCCCATGGAACTGGAACGGATCAACGACCCGAAGCGCATAATACTTGATCCAGCAAGCACCAAAAATTGCCGTCATAAGAGCAATATTGACGATTTCTGCAATCATCAGCATCAAATCGTGACGAAACTTATTCATTCGATCCCATCCTTTAACTTCTGTCATTGCTTGTCTGGGCCACGTGCCCGTGTTCGACTTTTTTCGCGCGTGTTGTGAAAAGAAGCCCCGCCGCCTTCTGCGGCGGGGCCTCCGCATTTTGATTTTCAGATCATGTACCGGCGATACGCCGCCGATGGATTACTTCCAGCTCTCGTGCAGCTTTTCCTGATCGAAGCTGTGGTCGTGGCTGCTGGACGCCTCGGCAATGTCGTAATAGCCCCAGAAGCTCTTGCTGACATCGGGGAAGCTCTTGGCAGCACCCGCGTCGATCGCATCGAAGTCGCCGAAGCGCTCCATCATACGGTTGACGATCGTGGCAGCCTCAGCGCGGGTGATGTTGACGTTGGGGTTGAATCTTCCCGTGCTGTCACCGACGACCCAGCCGTACTGAACGGCGGTGGCAATGTTGCTGTAAGCCCAGAAATCCTTGCTGACGTCCGTGAAGCTCACGCTGCCGTCCGCAGCCTTGGCAAAGCGGGTGCAGATTGCGGTGAACTCCGCTCTGGTGATGGCGCGGTTCGGCTCGAAGGAAGCAGCGCCGGTGCCGTCGACAATACCGAGAGAAGCGAGGGTGTTAACAGCGGTCGCATACCAGGCACCGCTCTTCACATCGTCAAAGCTCTTGGTCACGGTCACGTTCTGGTCCTTGAGCAGGCGGTAGAACATCTGGGCGACCTCTGCGCGGGTCACGGAAGCGTTCGGGCAGAACTCGCCCTTCTCGTTGCCAACCATGTAGGGGACATGCTGTTCAACATTCAGAAGCGCAGCAACACCCGTCTCGGTCGCGCTGGCAATCGCCTTGCGGAACATCGGCGTAACGGTCACGCCGGAAGCAGGCATCGTGAAGGAATACTTGTTGCTGCCCTCATAGTTCGCCTTGATCTGGTTGCCGCTTGCATCCACAACGAGGACGCGGCTGCTGACATAACCATCCACAGGCGTCACGGTCACAGTGACCTTCTGACCCTTGGCGGCTGCTGCGTGATCGACTGCCGCCGCGCCGTTTTCAGCCTTCTTCACCTCGACCGCATTCTGCTTCTGCTCGGTCGCAGCGCTCGTGGTCGTGCTCTTCAGCACCAGCGTGACGGTGTAGGCATTCTTATAAGCAGGGTCATCCGCCGGAACATCACCGGGCGTATAGGTGAGCCGATACTCCGTTCCCGCCGTCAGCACACTGACCTTCGTCTCCCAGCTGGCAAGCTGCTCTGCAAGCTTCAGCTCTGCGGCGGCAACGTTCGCATTCGTCACATTGCTCTTAACCGTCTGCGTCCACGCATCCCAAGCAGTCTTATCCGTGTTGGCGGCAAGACCATCCTCGACGATCTGCTTCATCGCCTTGGAATCAAACACCTTCAGCGCCGCCTTGTTGGCGCCGACCACGGTGCCAAGCACGCTGGCGAGACTGTCGTTCACGCTCAGGTCGCCGCTCACCGCCGTCACCACTTCGTTCTCTTTCGCGTCGGTGATCGAAACCTCGAGGTTGCAGTAAGTGACAGCCAACACATTCTGCGGCAGCAGCAGTGCCACCAGCAGAACCAGCGTGAGTGCCCTTGCGATTGTCTTCTTCATTTAAATCAATCCTTTCTCCTGTAGACGTGACAGATACCACGCCCTTTTTAAGCTTTTTTCATTGACATAGGTATCAAACACGGTGTCCGGTAAACTCGTATCACCGTTGTTTTCTGCAATCAATCGTTCCATCTCTGCTATGATCGCGTGCATTTGCTGATCGCACTGCTTTTCCAGCTTGTCCGCCTTGCCGAGGTAGTCGCTCACAAGTGAGGCAAGCCCCGCCGCCGTGCGTTTTGATTCAGGCAGCGCCTTATAGTCCGCCTTTGCAGACGCCTCCATGCTGCCAAGCGCCGCTGTATACTGCTCGCGCAGCACATAAACCTCAGCGACCAGCTGCGACAGCTTCTCCGCATAATCGTTTTTCGCCGCGCCGGAGGTATCTGTCTTTTCGCTTTCTCCGCCCGTGGCAGATGCCGGAACGGAATCCTTTGTCCCCGTCAGCCGGTCTTTCAGTTCGCTGTCAGACAGCGTACCGTCGCGCAGCGCCTGGCTCTCTTCCGCCGTTGGCGCGCGGACTTGCAGCTCGGGCGTTCCGCTCGCCGCATCGGTGATCTTCTGGTCATTTTCGAGGAGCTTGTCCTCAAGCTCCTTGCTGCTGTACTGGCGCGAAACGCCAAGTGCCTTGATCTCATTCCGAAACCGCCACGCAAGTGCTCCGGACACCAGTACCACAAGGGCAATGACGCCCAGCACGATCTTTCGCGCCCTTCCGTGCCGCCTTCGCTTCCGTTGCTCTTCCAATTCGCGCATCCTCCTCTGTCCGTCAGCTCAGTCGCTCTTCCGTGCCTGCAGGAGCAGGCTGTCGCTGTATTCCGCAATCGCGTCTGCTGCCATTGTTCCCAGTTTCTTCCGGACAATACCCATCGCATCACCGAGATTCGGCGGGCGCGAGGCAGTGTTGTGCGCATCCGAAGCAATGAGCTGCACGCGCTCATCCTTGAGCAGCTTGAGCACTTTTCCCCGCTGAAAGGTCTTCAGGAATGGCTCTGCGCTCACCTGAATGGGAACGCCGAGGGAGAATATCTCCTCGATCTTCCGCTCCGGCTGATCCTTAATGTAGCGCTCAATATGCGCGATCACCGGCGTCAGCCCTGTGCGCCCCGGCAGATCGTAGAGCTGGTTGATCATCTGTTCCGTCCACGGCGAGAAGGGCAGCTCCAGCAGGAAGTATGGGCTTTTCCCGAGGCACAGCTCGGGCAGCTCCTGCCAGTCGGCAAGATTCGGCGCCCATGCGATCTCCGCTCCGAGGCAAAGCCGCGGAAGTGTCCGCCGCTCCCCCTCCGGCAGCGCCATGACAGCCGCCGCCAGCGCCTTTGCCGCTGCGGTTCTGCGCGAGAGGAAATGCGCGGTTCTCTCCCGGTTTCGGTGAAAGTGCGGCGTGAGCACAACGGTATCGACCCCCTGCGCCGCCTCCAGGCGAAGCAGCTCAATGCTCGCGTCGATGTCCTTTGCGCCGTCGTCCATTCTGGGAAGAATGTGCGTATGTAAATCCGTCACTGCTGCGGCGCCTCTGCGCTGTCTTCCTTTTCGCTGGCAACATACGCCGAGCCGTAACCGTAGCCGTAGCCATAGCCGTATCCGCTGTAGCCGCCGTAGCCGCTGTACTTTCTATACTTCTTGTAGCGGTAGCTGCTGCCGTGCGCCACAACGTCATCCAGGACAAAGCCCAGGATCTTCGTATTCGCGTATTGCAGCTGCTCCACCGCTCTCACGACCGAGCCGCGCTCGGAGCGGTTGGCGCGCACCACAAAGAGGACGCCGTCGCTCTTGGGCGCCAGCACGACCGAATCCGTCACCATATTGACCGGCGACGTATCCAAAATGACATAGTCGTAGCGCTCGCGCAGCTGCTCAAGAAGCGCGCTCATGCGCGCCGAGCCAAGCAGCTCCGAGGGATTCGGCGGAATATCGCCGGAGAGGATGACGTCCAGCCGCTCAATGCCACTCTGGACGATCGCATCGTCGATGAGGGACAGATCGAGCAGCAGGTTGCTCAAGCCGACCGACGAGCTCTTTCTCAGCAGGCGCGCGATCTTCGGCCGACGCAGGTCGCAGTCAAGCAAAACGACCCGGTTCTCCGCCTGCGCAAAGGAGATGGCAAGGTTCAGCGCGGTAATGCTCTTGCCCTCGCCCTGAAGGGACGAGGTCAGCGTCAGTACCTTGCAGCCCTCGTGACCTGCCAGGGCAAAGATGCAATTCGTGCGCAGCGTTTTATACGCTTCGCGGACGAAGAAATCGCTGCTCTCGCTCAGGATGTTCTTTCTATCTTCCGCCAGATTTTTGGTATCGATCCGTTTTCCGTTTTTCTGCATGGTCACTCCCCCTTCTTGCCGGACGAGGCATTGCTAAAATGCGGGATCTGGCCAAGCACCGGAATATCAAACAATTCGAAGAGATCCGCATCTTCCTTGATCCGCACGTCCAACAGGCTGCGGAGCGTAACATAGCCGACGGAAAGCACAAGCCCCAGCATTGCGCCAAGGGCGGTATTGCGGCTGTAGCTCGGCGAATAGCGCTTCGTGGGCACCTTGGCATAGTCGATGATCTTCGCAGAGCTTCCCTCGACGAAGGCTTCAAGCTCCTTGGGCGCAATATCCGCCACCGTGTTGGCGAGATACGCGGCTTCCTCCGGATCCTCGCAGCGGACGAACACGTTAAAGAGCTCGGTGTCGCCGATCTGCTGCGTGGTCAGGATCTTGCGCAGCGACTCCGCCGTGTAGCCATTCCCCGCCTTTGCCGCGACCTTCGTGAGCACCGTGTCGCTGATGATGATATTGGAATAGGTGCTGACCAGTTTTTGAGAGGCCTGCAGGTTGCTGCCGGAGATGTAGTCGATATACTCGCCGCTGCGGGTGTTATTGACATAAACCGTGATGCTTGCCTGATAGAGCGGCGTGACAAATTTCATGGTGCCGTACAGGGTGCCGCCGCCGGCGATCAACACACACAGGACGATCAGCCACCATTTTTTTAAGTACTCCTGAAAGAGCTTGAGGAGATCGATCTCCTGTACTTCTTCGTTCCTCGTCATTCTGTTTTTCACGCTAATATAATCCCTTCCCGACCGAAACGGTCATTTCTCTTGTAACTCCCCCGTCAAGACGCGCCGGACGCCTTCTTTCCAAAGAGAAAGCGCTCCCCTGCAGCACAGCCAAATCAAGCTATCAAACATAAAGAGCGCGTATAAAAGGTCACAACCGGCTGTCATAGCAGGTTCCCCCGATCAGAGAGCCCACCTCAAACCCATGTGGCTTGCGTCCCTGCCTTTCAACAGGTTTGCAAAATATTTTAATATGTGCAGTGAAAGCGGAATCTGTATTCCGTATATAACTGAGGGAAGCGAAATGAAAATCTCGCTTCCTTATGAATCGGTACAGATAAAATATAGCACCTCCCCCCTGCAAAAACAAGCCCATTTCCAGAAAAGGATATAACACACAAAACTCACGGCTGATAATGCTGTGAGTTTGGTTTTTGTGCCCATTTTCCGCGCGTCAAATCCGGAAATAGCAGATGTTTTCACACTTTTATATCAATAACTCAGCGACAATCCTGCTTATCCTCGTTTTTATGTAACGGAATACAGATTCCGCATTTTTATAACACAAACCGCAGCCGTTCCAGTTGCTGCCGGTGCTCTGCCGCACTGGCGGCAAGATAGATGCGCGTCGTTTCAATGCTGGAATGTCCGAGCACGTCCGCAAGCTTGACGATGTCCCGGTAAGCGCGGTAAAAAGCCGTCGCAAAGAGGTGGCGCAGATTATGCGGAAAAACCTTGCTCGCCTCCACGTTTGCATCCGCGCAGATTTTCTTCATCGCCGCCCAGATCTGGTATCTGGACATTGCCTTCCCGCTTCTGGTGCGAAAAATCGTACCGGAGGCGATTTTTTGTCGCGCGGCATATCGCAGCAGCTTGCGGCAGAGCTTTGTGGGCAGCAGGATCGTGCGGATCTTCCCTTTCAGCGTGATCTCCGCTTTCCCCTCCTTCGCCGCCTCAACGGTGATATACTGCACCTCGCTCACGCGGATACCCGTCGAGCAGATGGTTTCCATCAGCAGCGCAAGCGTAGCGTTCCCCTTGTTCTGCGCGGTCCGCACCAGACGGTCATATTCTCCGCGCGTCAGCTCCTGCCTGCTGTCCCGGAACAGCCGACGTTGAATTTTCAGGAATCGCGCGTGGCAGTCCGTCCAGCCGCAGAAGCCGAAAAAGCCGTTCAGCGCCGCAAGAAAAACATTGGTGGTCGAGGGCGCATAGTTCTGCTCGCACAGCTCTGCTTTCCAGTTTTTGATCGTCTCCGCCGTGACGGCTGCACCGCCCAAATACCCGGCAAAGCCGCTCAGTGCGCGGTCGTATTTTTCGACCGTCGCCGCCGCACGCTCCTCCTGTTCCAAATGCCGCAGATACGCGGCGATCCCTGCATCGGTCATATAGTGTTCCATAACGATTTACCCCCGTCATTCGTGATAGGGATAGTATATCGCGTCCCCGAATCCTTATCCCTCGCGCAGCCGCTTCCGCGCGGCAGGTTTCGCCGCTTTGCATCTGGTTTTCTTCTCCTATATAGCAATGCTCCCTCCTTGAGAGACAGGGGTTTTATTCCTCTGCCTTTCAAGAAGGGAGCATATCATTTCTGTTGGTTATTCGCTTGTTTCTTCACGCAGCAGGTTCTAAACGGGAGACTCTCTTACTGCGCAGTCTTCGTGCAGTTCTGCTGCCATCTCCATGCGTCGCGGCACATATCGTCGATGTCCTTCTCGGCCTGCCAGCCGAGGAGCTCCTTCGCCTTCTCCGTCGCCGCATAGCAGGTGGCGAGATCGCCCGGACGGCGCGGCGCGATCCGGTACGGAACCTTGACCCCGTTCACACGTTCAAAAGCGCGGACGATGTCCAGCACGCTGTAGCCTCTGCCGGTGCCGAGGTTCACCGCCTCGATCCCCTTGTGCTGCAACGCGTAATGCAGCGCCGCAACATGACCCTTGGCAAGGTCGACAACGTGGATATAGTCGCGCACGCCGGTGCCGTCCGGCGTCGGGTAGTCGTCGCCAAAGACAGACAGCTGCGGCAGGATACCCGCCGCCACCTGCATGATATAGGGCATGAGGTTGTTGGGGATGCCGTTCGGGGCTTCGCCGATGAGGCCGCTCTCGTGCGCGCCGATGGGGTTAAAGTAGCGCAGCAGCACGACCGACAGCTCGGGATCTGCCTTCGCAGCGTCGCGCAGGATCTGCTCGATCATGTACTTTGTCCAGCCGTAGGGGTTGGTGCAGCTGCCGGTGGGCGCACCCTCCTTGAAGGGCACATCCTCGCTCGTGCCGTAAACCGTCGCCGAGGAACTGAAGATCAGGCGGTGCACGCCGTGCTCCTTCATGACCTCGAGCAGCGTCAGCGTCGTATCGAGGTTGTTGCGGTAATATGCGACCGGCTTCTGCACCGACTCGCCGACCGCCTTCAGCCCCGCAAAGTGAATCACGGCGCTGATCTCGTTTTCATCGAATACTCGCGTCATCGCAGCCTTGTCGGCGGCATCCGCCTTGTAAAAGCGAACGCGCTTTCCCGCGATGTGCTCAATGCGCTCCACAACGCTTTCCTTGCTGTTCGACAGGTCGTCCAGCACGATGACGTTTTCCCCGGACGAAAGCAGTTCCACTGCCGTATGCGAGCCGATGAAGCCCGCGCCGCCGGTCAACAGAATATCACCCATGATGTTTCCCTCCAAGTTTTCAGGGCAGCGTATCCGCCGCTATTCTTTTCCGTCGCTGCGCCGCCGTATGCCGCATTTTTGCGAGGGTGCGCAACGAAGGAGGCGAAATCAGGATCCCGCCCCTTTATTATCGAATAAAATATATCACCTTTCGACCACAAAGGCAAGGTGATTGCAACAGGGGTAGTCTTGTTAGGTAGCAAAACACAAAAATTGGTCAGTAAAGAGTGACATTGTTGGCTTGATTTGGTATAATAAATATAATTTTTCTTATTGTTATACTTAAAAATATGAAAAGAGGTCACCGTATGAGTATCACATATTACAGCCACATCGATGGCATTAAATTGCTTGCTAAAATGCTCTACGACGAAAAATTAACTCCGATAATTGGGGCAGGGTTCACAAGAAATTGTTCGTCAAAAAAAGCGACTGTTCCTGATGGTAATCAGGCAACAGAGATTATGAAAAAAATGATAAATGAATTTCGGCAAATCAATTTATCAAGCGCTGATTTTAATAAAATTTCCGAACGCTTTTTTTCCATCGTACCGAAAAAAGAACAGTGGGATTTTTTCAAAACCTATTTTACACAAGTTACACTTCCTGAGTATTTATCTGCTTTTCTTGCTCTACCATGGGCATATATTTATACATTAAATATTGATGACGGAATTGAAAGGACCGGCTTATACACACCAGTATTGCCATATCAGGATGCTAATGTGCCTAATAGATCCATGAAGTTAGTATATAAGCTTCATGGAGATGCAGTGCATGAAGTACTATATAAAGTGCAAAAAAATATTGTATTTAGTGTAAATCAGTACATTGATTTTTTGACCTCAAGTAACAACAGAACAATTTACAATGCTATAAGTAGCGATTATTCTCAGACAAATATTCTTTACATAGGTTGTAGCTTAACAAATGAACCAGATTTAAAATATATTTATTCGCAAGTAAAAGAAGATATATCATCTAATATCCTGCGTTGTATCATCCGTACAAAGCAACTAGAACCTGAGGAAGAATTTGATCTTGAAGAGTACGGAATTAACACTGTCATTATTGTAAATGATTATGAACTATTTTATCGTGAATTTGTATCTGAATATGAAAAGATTGCTGCCCAAGACGCTGGAGCCAAATATCAGTTCACCAACCCTCGAACCATTGATATAAATCCGGATGATAAAAATTTAAATATCAAATATCTTTCAGGTGAAAATATCTTCAATCCCGAAAAAAATCAATTTTATAAATCAAGCCTACGGGTCATGCGTGAATGTGTTGGCAACATTGAAACTCATCTGTCTAATAACAATAGTGTTATCGTTCGAGGACGACGCTTTAGTGGAAAGACTGTTGTGCTAAGCATCTTGGCGGAAAGATATCAAAAATACACTGTACTTTTTTTCCCCTCTGAGTTTATGGTTGATGAGGATTTATTA
>UMHI01054797.1_pt1 | contig 11018 bp, 10 predicted proteins | sample 1965481 | NCBI WGS metagenome assembly UMHI01 (sample SAMEA4836093, study PRJEB28245) | human gut metagenome | biome: gut microbiome; material: fecal sample | place: Denmark | collected 2008 | reverse complement strand
GACCGATATAGATAAAGCTGCGCAGATAGGAAAACAGCATCGGATAGAAGCTGCCCCTGCCCACAATTCGGAAGCAATATGCCAGTATCACGGCAAGTACAGCGATGCCGCTTATTATGATAGTGTTCTTTTTCTGTTCGGTCATAAACAGACCCCATTTCGCCTTCATTCGTTTTTGTTTTACCTTTGGTATACCTTTTTAAATTAGATTATAGCATAAACCTGTCTATTTCTCAACTGCTTCTTACGAGGCTTTGCACAAAAGCCACACTTTTTGCCCCACAGCAGAGAAAAAAGGGCGGTCTTTGACCTGCACAAGTCGAACCGATTCCATCTTATACTCCGCCTTGATAGAGTTATTTGTCTTTCCTTTCTGTTGTAGTTATTCTGCAGTTCCTTGACATATTCATAGTTCGGCGAGTAATCTCCCCGGAACACCGAGTCGCCGTCTGCGTTCTGTTTCCAGGTACAGAACATAAAGCCGTTCTTTTCGCTGTAGGTTGCCGCCAACACAGTATCTCCGAAAGCGGCAAGCTGTCTGTAATCGGAGACATCGGCAGCTTGCATCTGCGGTGCGTGTTCGCAGAGTCCGACATATTTCCGCACCGTAGAGATCTCATCCTGAATATCTGCAATTTTACTGCGGTATTCATCCGAGATGTTTTGGTCGGCGTTGCTTAGAAATTGACCGTTGTATTTTATCCGGCAGAGGGGGATGCCGCCCGAGGACACTTTCATCCATTCGTTGCCGTCCATCTTGGTGTCGTACCGAGCTTTGAGGCGTTTGGCTAATTTTTTCTGTAGCATATTTGATTACTCCTTTTCAGGGTAATAAAAAAGGCAGATAGATTTTTGCTTTCTATCTGCCTGTGTATCTGATATTTACTTTTCGGGAGTTCAAGTCTATCCGCAAAGGGAAAACGGCGATTTTACATCTGCGTTTCGGTACAGAGAAAAATCGCCGTTTGGGTAGCAAAAAAGCCCGATATATTCGGGCTTTTCGCAGGAGACATCTTTTTTGTCTCCACATTATGGCGGAGATGGAGAGATTTGAACTCTCGCGTCGGAGTTACCGACCTACTGGTGTTCGAAGCCAGACCCTTCAGCCACTTGGGTACATCTCCATATTAAATTATCGTACTCAACTATTATAACGGCTCAATTAAAAATTGTCAATACCTGTAACTAAATTATTATTTTATCATAAAATGAAATGAATAAGCAATACCGAATTATTTTTCGTAAGGCGGGTGATTTTATGGCTTTTGACACAAGAGAATTGTTTGCTCGGTTGTTAAAATGCGAAAGCGGAGGAGAGGGGATTGAAGGTATGCGTGCGGTTGCCTCTGTGATTATCAACAGGTCAACTGTTCCTTACGGGGAATTTGCACGGATAAGCAACGGTGGAGATGTGCGGGCAATCATTACACAGCCAAATCAGTTTACCTGCTTAAAGACTTCCGTAGGGGGTCAGTACAATTCGCAAAATGTGTATAATATTGTACCTGAAGATATACACTACGAAATTGCAGATTGGGCACTTGCAGGCAATACCGACAGCTCGGTCGGCAATTCTTTATTCTATTTTAATCCTTATTCCTCAACCTGTCCAAACTATTTTCCTACCAATATCGGCGTGATTTACAATCGTATCGGTAAACATTGTTTTTATTCTCCGACACAGGCTTACAAAAACACATAGGAGTGATTTGTTTTGGTAAATTACATCAACAATAAAAAGGCGCAGCAGCTCAACCCAAATACTCTGTATAATCTCGACACCAATCCCTCAGCCTGCAATAATTATAATTGTATAAACAACCAGATTCCAAATACCATACAGCAATACGGTTACGAAATTCCATCCATACTTGACCTGGCTACATTGGTTAGCCCCACAAGTCCGAATTATCAAAGTTTCAGTCCTAATCAACAGGCACTGAATAGAAGAAATCCTGCGTCGGGGCAGTCGATAAATCAACTTACACAGACAATCCCTGCCGAAAGTCAAAATAACGAAGTTGCAAATGATTTGGCGGTTCGTGAAATTCAGAACATAGATTCAACCCAGCCGTACAATCCCGAAACATTGCCGACTCCCGCAATGATAAACGAACAGAATATGCAAAATATGCAAAACAATCAGACTGCAATGTCGACGGCAAGCCTTTTGACAGACATAAAAAATCCGTATGAGGTAACAGCCGAAAGTGTGCAATATCTAAACGGTTTTATACGCACTCAAATCGGAAGAAGAGTATCCATTGATTTTCTTGTGGGTTCAAATACAATTGTCACAAAATCAGGATATTTGCTCGGCGTTGCGGCAAACTATATTCTTATAAACGAGCTTGACACAAACGACCTTACAACCTGCGATTTCTATAATATAAAATTTATCAGATTTTATTTTAATTAAAATAAAATGCTTTTTCAAAAGTTGGGGTGAATATGGTTTAGCCGACTTTCGGTCGGACAACAAAGTTAAGAGAAAGAAAAATTTTCTGCCCGAAGTTAAAAGTTTGGTCAACCTTTTCAAAGGTTGTGGGTGTGGGCAACGCCCGCAAATAGTTTTCTTTTATACAATGTCTGACAGCCAAATGGCTTGCCGTTTGCGGCTTGAATACAATGGCGAGAGCCTTTTAATTGCGTAAGTAGGAATAAGTCAGAAAGATTATTTTATAAGTTTGTTGCCTGTAAACTACTTATACATTATAATAAAATGCCTACCATTCCGCTTTTCTTTTGCGTGAAAAGAAAAGCTCCAAAAGAAAGCACGCTTAAGGGGAAAGGGATTTCGAGTCCCTTTCCCCTTAAGTATCCCCTTTCCTTAGACGACCAAGGTCAGTGACCTTGGAACCTCTGACTTATATTTTTCTGATAAAATTTGTACTTGGCAAAATAAGTTATTTAATTATTTCCTTTTTAAACTTACACTTGCCATAGAACCTACTTTTTATTGCACTATGTAGTCCTTGAAAATCTTTTCAAAGCGTTTAAAGAAAACATTTTTGTTGCTTTTTATCATAAAGCCGAATAACAGTGAAACAGCAATTATATCGAATACGGGCAAAAACCATATAAACGGCAGTTCTGTATAGATTTCGGGATAGCTTAGGAAAAGGACAAGGCAGGTTGAAACCGTAACCAATACAAGAAAACCGATCCAAAATATTATATCTTTTTTGTTTGTGTAAGATTTAACGCATACATCAAGCTGAGTTCCACGCTCTTCGGCTGTAATTTCATTTATCGGATTAAAAGGCTTGTATTTGTCGGCAGGGTGAGGACAGAGTTTTGCGGATTTACCGTTTACAGAGCCGTAAAGTGTTGTATCGCTTGCGGTGTTTCTGTTTAGGTTTGAAAGCGGCATATCTTTTAGGGTGTGATTGCCGAGAATATTAAAAAATTCTGCCTGCGATATGTTCATTTTATAATTGTGTTCTTTCATTTCAGTCACCTGTTTGTAATTATATTTAAGTGGATTTGAATAATGTTTGATTATTTGTGATTATTTAGAATTTCTCGCATTTTCAATAAATGTTCTGACAAGCTCAAAATCCTTGCCCGATTTGTCGGCAAGCTCAACGCCTGAGCTGACATCTACCGCAAAGGGGCACAGCTGAGCAACGGCTTTGGCTACATTGTCGGCTGTAAGTCCGCCTGCAAGGAAAAGCATTTTTTGGTTTTTCGGGAGTTTTTCAAGCATAGACCAGTCAAAACTCTTGCCGCTGCCGGGTACTGCCGAATCAAATAAAATTCCTTTTACATTGTCAAGATTTTCAATATCGCCAATGCTTTCAATTCCGTTCACATTAATTGCCCGAATAACGGGGGTTTTGCACTCGCTCAAAAGCTTTTCGCTGATTTTGCCATGAATTTGCACATAGTCAAAGCCGAGGGTGTGTATCTGTTCAAGCTGTTCTTCGGTTGGTGATACGGTAACGGCAACGCTCTTTATATTTGGGTCGAGAGCAGAGAGCAGCTTTTGCGCCTTTTCGGGCGAGATATTCCTATGGCTTTTCTCAAAAAACATAACAAACCCTGCAAAATCGGGGGAGAGTGTATTAATACATTTTATATCGGTCTGATTTTTAAGTCCGCAAATTTTAACTTTTGTCATACTTGCCTCCTGTACTTTAATAATATGTTACCATAAGGAGGTAAAATGTCAATAGTCAAAGAAAAATTGCGGATATTTTCCGAATTTTTTGATTTCAAATATTGACAAAAGCAAAAATAATGGTATAATAATTTTGTTATGCAATACAAAGAGTATAACATCCTTGCGGCGAAAGCCGCCATAATGTCCAGAAGGAGGTGCAATATAATGGCAGTAACAGCTAATTACGAGACAGTAATGGTAGTTTCTCTTAAGAACGGCGAAGAGAACGTTCAGAAGGTAGTAGAGAAATTCAAGGCTCTCATCGAAAACAATGCCACTTTAAAGAATGTTGACGAATGGGGCAAGAGAAAGCTTGCTTACCTTATCAACAAGGAGAGCGAAGGTTACTATGTTCTCTTTGATTTTGAAAGCACAGCAGAGTTCCCTGCAGAGCTCGACCGTATCTACAAGATTACAGACGGTGTAATGCGTTCAATCATCATCAAAAAAGAAGAAGAATAATTTACGAATGAACCTTTGTAGGGGTTATTCCTCGAACACGAAAGGAACTTAAAAATGCTTAACAGAGTGGTTTTAATGGGCAGATTAACTGCCGATCCGGAACTTAAGACAACCCCTAACGGTGTCAGCGTAACATCTTTCAGTATTGCGGTTGACCGTTCATATGTAAAGAGCGGCGAAGAACGCAAGGCGGATTTTTTCAATATTGTTTGCTGGCGTCAGACTGCTGAATTTGTTTGCAGATATTTCAGCAAGGGTTCTATGATTGCTATTGACGGACAGCTCCAGAGTCGTTCGTTCCAGGCAAAAGACGGTTCTAACCGTTATGTAGTAGAGATTGTTGCAGACAATGTTAGCTTCACAGGCGAACGCCGTGACAGTAATGCTAACGGATACAATAATCAGTCTTACGGCAACAATCAATCATATGGCGCACAGTCTTATGGCTCTAACCAGTCTTACGGCTCTAACCAGTCTTACGGCTCGGCTCCATACCAGCAGGCACAGGCTCCTGCTGAGTCATATCAGAGCGGTTCAAATTCAGATTTTCAGGATATGCCGCTTGATGATGATTTACCATTTTAAATTTAACTGAATTATAATATAATTCATTGAAAGGAGTTCTCACAATGGCTGACAGACCAATTAACCGTGGTAGAAAAGCTCGCAAGAAGGTTTGCGGTTTCTGCGTTGATAAGGTTGAACACATTGATTATAAGGACATCGCTCGTCTTCGTCGTTATATGTCAGAGAGAGGTAAGATCCTTCCTCGCCGTGTAACAGGTACTTGTGCAAGACATCAGCGTGAAATTACAGTTGCAATTAAGCGTGCAAGACACCTTGCTTTGCTCCCATACACAGCTGACTAATCTATAATCAGTATTTTAAGCACCGTTTTTATACGGTGCTTTTTATTTTGCTTTTGTAAGTACAGTTTTTAAAAATCTAAAAACTCCGACATAAATCAAAGAATATTTGTTTGTTTTGGTCAAATTTTAAAAAAACCTCGAAAATTAATAAACAAACTTTACTCGCAAATTATGTGCAATTTGCCTTTTTGGCTTACGATTCCTACAAATACAGCAAATAACACTTGATTTTATGGCGATTTTCGGTATAATATTAAAGTAGTGACTATATATAGTTACTGTAACATTGTTGAAATGTGCCTGTTACGAACGGGCTTCATTTTCATAAAACACACAATACAGAACAGACCGTTTGCCAGCGGTCTGTTTTGTATTTTACGGAAATTTATTGTATTACTTAATTGTAAAAAAATGCACCTGTAAATCATGCGGCTTACAGGTGCATATATTTTTTAATTAACCTACGCTGTAAATTTCAAGAGTATCAATATATCCTGAAAGGTAACGCTGAATTTCGGTTACATTATTAATTGTAATTGATGTGATGTAGCGGGTAACAGCTGAATTTTTGTACTGAAAATCGTTGAATTCAACATTGCCGGCTGAATAGTTTTGCAAAAGAGTAACATCGTTTACATCAACCTTATTGTCAAGATTGATGTCCCCTGCAACAAGGTCGCTTATATATGTATAAGTTTGTTCTGTATCAGCGGGTTGATTATTAAGGTCTATAAACTTAATTCCGTTTTCTTTTGCGTATTTTTCGGCTGCGGTAGAGGAATAACCGTTGATTACATAATATGGGTTCAATATATTTGAATTTCCTTTGTTTGATAAAATATAATCGAAATATCCAAACGCTTCATCACCTATGTATTCAACATTTTTGCCGATTAATACTTTATTAAAAGAACAACCGATGAATGCATAATCGTCTATGTATTTTACACTGTCGGGAACTTTTATCTCTGTCAGTCTTGCGCATCCACAGAATGCATCTTTGCCGATTTTGGTTACATTGTTACCGAGTTTTACATTTTCAAGATTATTCATATAGTTTGCAAAACTGTCGGGGATTTCTGTAATTCCGTTTCCGATCACAAGATTTTCAAGAGTGTAAATCGGTTTAATATTTGTATTATCGAGAGTTGTAAGGCTATCGGGTAAAATAAGGGTTTTAACATTGCTTGTATCTGTTGTTACAAATATAGATGAGGATAAATTTTTCACCTGTCGTCCAAGATAGGTGGAAGGGATTTCAAGAGTTTCTGACACTGTATAATTAATTGAAATAAGAATCAATGACTTGTCACTTAGGTCAACCGTATAATTGTAATCATTGTTACTGTCTTTATAATCGATGTTCACAAGTACAAAATCGTCATCGTTGAGAGTGCTTTTATCAATGTAATAATAATCACCTGATTTTTCTACGCTGACCGTATCTGAACTGCAGCTTGTTACGCTATGCAGTAATGACGAAACTCGTACATAATTGTCCCGCATTTCAATAAAAATATCACTGTTTCCCGGAGTAGGAATAAAGCAGAGGTTACTCATCTTTGAGTTTGCCTCATCAAATACAGACAATGATTTTGTTGCATAAACTTTGTTGCTTTTTTGAGTGCAGTAACCGTAAATTGATTGTACGGAAAAAGCAAATTCACTTGCGTATTTGCCGTATATTGTATTGCCCTCAACATTGCAGTATGAAACGCTTGAGTACCACGCTTCGCCGCATATTGCTCCCGATGATTGAGTATCGGAAAAGTAGTTGTAATTTACAGTGCTGTTTTTTACAGTGCAGTTTAAAATAGCGGCATATTTAGCGTAAGCACTGAGCACACCGCTAACATTTGCAGGTGCGACATTTGCGTTTTCTATTGTTAAATCATATATTTTTGCACCTTGCAAAGAACCGAAGAATCCGCTGATATTGTTCAATTCATTTTTTGTTGAACCGATTTTAATGTTTTTGATTGTATGATTATTTCCATAAAATACAGAACTGAAATAACCGTCGCTGTTGCATAGCGGTGGTACTTCTTTATCATAATCGGCGAAATCAAGGTCGGTATTTAGATTTATTTTTTCCGGAATATAGCCGTAATTATTGCAAATTTCAATAAGCGTAAAGTAATCGTCAATACTGCTTATTTCATAAGGAGCGTCAACGGCTTTTTCTTCATAGTATTTTAAAAGGATAACAGCATTGTTCATATCTTGAACAGAGCAAGATGAATTGCTTAAAAGGGATTTTGACGCTTCAATCTGATTATTCAGAAGATTTGCGTATTTCTCGGAGGAGATTTTGCTTTTATCTATGTTTTCGACATCTGAAACGGCCTTTTTTAGATTTTCTGTAACTTCACTGTTATCTAAATCGGAAGTAAAAGCTTTTATAGAGGCATATGCCCTTGAAATATCAGGCTGATTATATGCATCACTCCATTGGCTATGGCTAAGTATATAGGAATTATTTTCTTTGCAATTCTGATTTGTAAGTAAAGAACTCGAAAAAGACATATAGCTTGAATCGTTGTTTGACTCAATTACAACCGAAAATTTTTCACCCGATGTAAGGTAAACTTCATCTTTTACATCTATGTAATGTACGCCGTTATTCTCAATTTTCCCGCTGAAAGCGGTGAGAAGTCTGCCGTCTTTTGGGTTATCAAAATCAGCATTAAGTGCATAAACAGAGGCGGTATAATCATAAGCACCCAAGGTTTTGAAACTGATTTGTTTTAACTGTTCGTCGGATTGGGCGGTAAATACATTTGCTGCACCTTCATAATTGTAACCGTACCCTTGAGTGACAAAGCAGTTCTGATATTCGTTGTCATAAGCATTGTTGTCTTGCATTATATATTGAGAAAAAGCAAGATTGGTTGTATCGTAAGAAATCCAAATATAACCATCATTGCCGTAATGCTCGCCCCAACTGTTTTTGCACAGCCATGCACCGTCATTTGAAGGCTTGACTTTACCGGTAAAATTATCTTTGTTGTAATTATCATCCCAGCCGACAACAACTATTAAATGTGCATCTCCGATTCCGCGGCATGTATTATCGCTGTAATAGTTAGCGTAGTCGGAAGAATAGCAGTCGGTAATGCTTGGATAGTAAACGGTAACGGCACCGTTTGACACAATCTTTGATTTTAAAGTATCTTTGTTATTGCTTATTTCACTGTAGTCTTTGAGTCTGTAGTCTGAATAATATCTAAGGGTTTCTGAAAAGCCTTTCTTCACTTCATTGTAAGGGCAAAGACTTTGCGGATATGTATCAAACCCCGAGTTAAGCGAGATGGCAAGAGTATCGGAAGTGCCTCCGTTACTGCCTTTTGACGAATCGTTTATGTAATCGCCGTAAAAAGGAGATGACTTGTCAACTATGCCTGAATGTATGTACCAGGTTTGTCCTGCCTCTGATAAGTCAATAGTGTCTTGCGGATTTTCTCCGAGCTTGCTTTTTAGGTCATTTTGCGAGAGAATACTCGATTCCATTGATGCTACAGATGCAAATGCCCAGCAATATCCCTCGGAACCCTGATTTTTAACCTTAGATACTCTGCCGTAATCTCGCAAGTCATATTTTTGCGGAAGTTTTTTGTTTATATTTTCAGTATCGTTATTAAGCTTTTCAACAGGAATTTCGTTGTTGTTTTCGTCGTATAAAACGGTTCTGCCTTCCTCAATCTTTTCGTAAATAGCTTTAACGGATTCGTTATCTTCAACAGTGGCGGCAGAAAACGCAGTAGAACCGCAGCCGAGAATGAGCAATGAAGAAAGCATTAATGATATACATTTGAATGATTTTTTCATATTCTCCTCCTTTATGATTACTTTTGATATTATAGCATTTAATTTATATTATTGCAATATTTACATATAAAATATATTATACCGTTTAAATTTATGGTATATTTATAAAATATAAAGCTTATTGTCTATTTAATTTCAAGAGCTAGAAAACAGGGCGGTGCCGGAATGGGACTTGGATGATCAGTTTTGTTATGGACGATGAGTCGCATATGATATTTAATTTAAATATAAGCTCTGTAAATTCAAAAGCGTTGTTTAATAAAAACGACAATATCAGCGACAGTTTTGCTAAAGGGCTCGGAAAGTATTTTGACGCAAAAAATATAAATGCTGATTTTTACGATAATGTTGACTTTAATGAACTGTTTTTAGATTATTCGTTTGACAATGATATTGATGCCGAATGTTTGGTAAGTTTTAATACAAATTGTTCCGAAATCAGCTTTGTTTTTAAATTTGGAAATTACCGAGATGAATCAGAAAAAATAGCGGAGTAAAATATACAAATACGGTATTTATTTTATCATATTTTGTATTCTATCTTTTTAAGTGTTTTTTACACAAACAGTCAGTTAAAGTTTTTGCTTTGACTGACTGTTTTGTTATAGTATGAAAACAAAAAGGTCAGTCAACGGAACTTACAGCAAATAGTTCGGATAAAAAGCTTGCACTAAAATCAAATTTGTTTTATACTAAAAATGGAAGATTTTTGGATAAACTGTATGATCAGGACGGACAATCCGATACATATAACTATAATTCAAAAACAGGCTATCTTGACAGCGTAAAGGATCTGTTTTTGCTGAACATTATTTAGTTCCTAGTCAGGCATCTAATACAGCTAGTAAAATTCATGAGTGGTCTCAGAAAGTTACAATATATGATGGGGCTACAACAAAATTAACAAAAAAGTTGTTGTTAATTCTTCAATAAAAGCAAATGCCCCTGTTTTAACTTGTAGAGGTCGCGGAAGACCTATCGGAAAACAATATTCTTGGCAATGCAGAAGTGGTTGGACATATTAAAATTATTTGAATAATGACTATGGGGTGATACATAAATATGTTTGATGATTCAATTTTTGGATTGTTCTTTAAATTGATTGAAAACTTGTTTTGCGAGGTCTTACCGAGGAAAATTTGCGGTAAAAACAAAACTGTTTTGAGTAGAATAATGTCAGCAATAATAATATTCCTATTAACTGGATTTAGTATTATTACTGTAATAGTTGCAGCATTTGCTTTGTTTTTCATATTAGATTCTCCTACAAATATTATTAATTCAATAATAATACTTGTTTTGTCATTAACAATAATAATAGTAAATATTTTACTATTAATTATATTGCCAAAATATTTGTTGGAATTTGAATCTTTTGAAGATGAAATGGATTTTTCTTATAAAAATGGTTTTTCAAGACATACAGTGATTTTAATTTTACAACAAACAAAAAATGACTGTTTTGTTTTAGCTTATTTTTGTGGTTATCTTGGAATTCGTCCTGCTGTATATAAAAAACATGGCAAAAGAATAGGACTTATAGACATTTATAAAGAAAATATTTACTATAAGACTTTTTATTTATATGAGTCAGATGCAAATAAAAATTATAGTGTAAGGGTTTATAGAATAAAAAATAAGCTTACAAAAACTCAAACATCGGTGTACAAGGGGTACAAACAAGATAAAATAGA
>UMHI01035503.1_pt1 | contig 11069 bp, 8 predicted proteins | sample 1965481 | NCBI WGS metagenome assembly UMHI01 (sample SAMEA4836093, study PRJEB28245) | human gut metagenome | biome: gut microbiome; material: fecal sample | place: Denmark | collected 2008 | reverse complement strand
TATAGATTTTTGAAAAGATATATTGTTATACAATTAAGATTATGAGGGAGCAGCTACATAGTGGCTGCTCTTTTTCTCTAAATGAACTCTTATAATTAATTATTACAGATATAAGATTTATATTAAGTCCAGGAATACATTTCAGGTATAATGGGCTTGCATAGAACTTATATCTTGAATCTTACTATAGATAAATAACATAGTTTTAATATAGGATTAAATGGAGGATATATACTAATTATGGAACAGTATGGAATTAATCTTGATGCAGGTATACCGGCAGGAGCTGAAAGTATGCTTTCAGCGGGTGGAATACTTATGCTCTCAGCATTTATTGTGCTTATTATAGTTGTTATTAAGAGATGGAACGGAAGATTTATCAATGTGGTTGCAGGTATATTTGCATATTCAATATTTGTGTTTATATTTGCTAATCTCTGTATGTCGGTACTTTCACTTATACCATCTATAGACCAGATATTTTCTTATAACACAACAGCATATACGATTATATATTCAATACTTTCAGCATGTGGAATTACACTTGCGAGATATGTGCTGGCAAGATTTATGAATGGCAGATTTGAAAGAAAAGGTGATATATACCTTTCAGGTATAGGTCTTGCTGTTGGTGATGGCTTTTTATACGGACTTACGGTATTATCATCAATATCAATAGCAACAGCGTATAATAATATGGGACTTGACAGCATGATAGCAGGTCTTACAGAAAATGATACAGAAACATTTTATAATACACTTTCTAATCTTTTTACAGCGCCAGGATATCTCTGGCTGTTAATGGGTGTGGCTTTCACTGTTGATATCATATTATCAATGGCTTTAAGTGCGGCTATGCATGCTTATGTAAAAGGAAAGATATCACACATGTGGGCAAGTTATATATGTATAATACAGTTTGCAAGTACTATATCATTTCAGGTATTTGATTATGCTTCACAGGCATCTATTATTATATGTTTTATAATAAAGATGATATTGGATGTGGCAGCGATAGCATATATATTCAAGGTTATTGTCGGGGAGATGACATACACTAATGACTGATATTCATGATGGATTATCAAGCAGTAAAGTTGAAGAGCTTAAGCTAAGGGGACTGAGTAATATACCGGTTGGTAACCAGTCCAAGACAATAGGGCAGATTGTGGCAGGTAATGTATTCACATATTTTAACTTTGTGTTTGCAATATTTGCCGGTCTTCTGATATTTGTAAGGTCATATAATAATATGACCTTTTTGCCTATTATACTTCTTAATACTATAATAGGTATAGCACAGGAAATAAGAGCAAAGATTACGATTGACAGGCTTACTGTTATAAATGCGCCTAAAACCAAGGTTGTAAGGGATAGTTATATAAGTGAGATAGACTCAACAGAGCTTGTAAAAGGTGATGTATGTATATTTGAGGCGGGTAACCAGCTCAGTGCCGATGCAATTCTGGCAGAGGGGTGTGTAAGAGTGAATGAATCGCTCATAACAGGTGAGTCAGATGAAGTAATAAAGAATAAGGGCGATATACTTCTTTCGGGAAGCTTTGTTGTGTCTGGTGAGTGCAAGGCAATACTTACCAATGTGGGGCACTCTTCATATGCGGCAAAGCTTGCACTTGAGGCAAAGGCAGGAAGAAAGAAGCAGCAGACAACTATGATGAAGTCGCTTGATAATCTTGTTAAGATTATTGGAATAGTCATAGTGCCTCTTGGAATTATTATGTATGTGCAGAGCCATTTTTTCCTTGGACATTCTATTAAAAACAGTGTGGTATCTATGGTTGCATCACTTGTCGGTATGATACCTGAAGGATTATATCTTCTTGCCAGTGTTGCACTTGTTGTGAGCGTAAGAAGACTTGCAGGAAGAAAAGTTCTTGTGCATGAGATGAACTGTGTTGAAACACTTGCAAGAGTTAATGTGCTGTGTGTTGATAAGACAGGAACTATAACAAAGCCGGAAATGTCAGTAAGTGATGTTGTTTTCTGCAAGGATAATGTTACTGATACGATATCAATGGTAGCTGGCAATATGAATGGTGATAATGAAACTATGAAAGCCATCAAGGAATATTTCTTTGAACATAAGGATAAAAAGGCTGAAAGAGTGTATTCATTTTCATCACAGAATAAGTACAGTGGTGCTGTTATAGATGGACACTGTTATGTATTCGGAGCACCGGAGTATGTGCTTCTTAACAGGTACGATGATTATACTGACATATATGACAGATATTCGGACAGAGGTGAAAGAATAATTGTGTTTGGTGAATGTCAGACTGACCCATGTGGCAATGCAATAGAAGAGCCGGTCATTCCATATGCATTTATTATTCTTGAAAATGAAATACGTGATACAGCCAAGGAAACTTTCGGCTACTTTGAAAAGCAGGGGGTTGATGTTGTTGTAATATCAGGAGATAATCCAGTTACAGCCTCAAAAGTTGCCATAAGGGCAGGAATAAGAAATGCAGAGAATTATGTGGATGCAACTACACTTAAAAGTGAGGATGATATAAAAGCTGCCATACAAAGGTATACTGTATTCGGAAGGGTTATACCGGAACAGAAAAAACAGATTATACAGGCTTTCAAGCAGGCTGGCAGGGTTGTTGCAATGACGGGTGATGGTGTTAATGATGTTCTGGCACTTAAATGTGCCGACTGCAGTGTAGCTATGGCATCGGGAAGTGATGCGGCAAGCAATGCAGCACAGATAGTTCTTCTTGACTCCGACTTTTCAAAGATGCCAGAGGTGGTTCTTGAAGGAAGAAGGGTTGTGAATAATATACAGACATCGGCATCACTTTTTCTTGTCAAGAATATATTTTCTATTCTTACAACTGTATTCACGCTTATAGCGGCTAATCTGTATCCGTTGTATCCGACACAGTTATCGTTGTTAGGAGCATTTACGATAGGAACACCGGCGTTCTTTCTTGCGTTACAGCCTAATAAGGAGCTTATAAGAGGTGATTTTCTTGTAAATGTCATATTAAAGGCGCTGCCAGCAGGCCTTGCGGACTTTATCATGCTTGCCGCCATATCTATTCATGGCAATGTGCTTGGTATGAGTAATGAACAGATATCTACGGTGGCTATTGTTATTCTTTTGTTTATTGGTTTAGAGGCGCTTGTAAGGATATGCAGACCATTTGATGGAATAAGGATTGTGTTATGTATTGCCATGGCAGCAGGTATAGTTGTATGTGTGCTTAATTTTAAGAGTATATTTGCAATAGCGACTGTCAATATGGTTATGTTGAGAATGATAATTATGTATGAGGTGATTGCGGCTGTGCTGTTTGGGGTTATGTGCAAGTCGGTCGGCAGCTGGATTGATTATATGGAGAGGCATAGTAAGAGGTTCAGGAGGCTGCTTAAGGGGTGAGGATGGCACTTTCTAAAAAATAGACAAACGGACGACATAATATAAGCGGTCGCCTATAGTACAGACGGTGTTCGATGCCAGAAGCTTCAATTGGATATTTCTAAGACTTTTCGGATATGTAGTGGCTATGACCGCTACCGTTCGATACGGGACATCCTTGTCCCATATCTCACTTCAACAGACATCCGTGTCTGTTGATAGCTGGTGTATTGAGGAAAAGTCTAAGAACTATCGCAATTGAACTTCAAGTGCATCTCACACTGTCTGTACTACAGGCAGCCGCTTATATTATGTCTGATAGTGGCTTTGGAAGTTTTGTGTGGATTAGGTCAAAGACAGTCATAAGTGATGAGGAGGCTGTTATACATATTGCGTAGGACACACTTGAAAGCCAATTGTGCTAATTCTTATACTTTCCTTTAATTATCAGATATGCGGGTACAAGGATGTACCCGCAAGTGAGACCGTGCCAAGGAGGGCACGTTCGAACGGTGACGTCCGTTGTAACACACTTACAATCTTACAAGCAGCATTTTATCTGGCAGCCGCCTTCTTAGAATACTCCGTTGTCACCAGTTTTTCATAAGGCACATCTTTGCCAAGCTCTCCAGCCTGTTTTAATATATCCTTAAGAAGCTCAAAGCTCTTCTGCTCAAATATAGTGTCACCTTTCCATGTGTCCTGTGACTTGTAGCGGTCAACTATAGTTGTTATGGTTGCAAGGTCTGTTTCAGGGAACTGTGGTGCTATGACTTCGGCGATTTCCTTGCTTGAGTGGGAGTTCACATAATCAAGCCCCTTCTGTATGGCATTGGTAAAGCCCTGAATTATATCGGGATGTTTTTCGATGTAGCTTTTATTGGCACAGTAGGCAGTATATGGAACATAGCCGCTGTCAGTACCAAGAGAGGCGACAACATAGCCTTCCTTCTGCTGTTCAAGAAGAGTTGCAGATGGTTCAAATTCGACAGTATAATCAGCTATTCCCGATGTGAAGGCTGCGGCAGTTGAACCAAAGTCGACATTCTGTAAGATATTGAGGTCATCTACAGGAGAGATGCCGTTTTTCTTAAGAATATACTCAAAAAGCATTTCCGGCATACCGCCAGCTCTTCCGCCAAGTACGGTTTTTCCCTTAAGGTCATCCCATTTGAAGTTACTTTCCTCATTTCTTGATACAAGGAAGTTGCCGGCACGCTGTGTAAGCTGGGCAAAGTTGATGGCATAGTCGTTTGAGCCTTCCTGATATACATAGATGGAACTTTCAGAGCCCATAAAACCTATATCAGCATCCCCTGATACAAGTGCGGTCATAACTTTGTCGGCGCCAAAGCCAGTTACGAGATTAAGATTGATATTTTCATCCTTGAAGTAACCAAGTTCGATGGCTGCATACTGCGGTGCGTAGAATATAGAGTGTGCCACCTCATTAAGAGTTATATCCACGACAGCATTACTTTCTTCTTTCTGGCATGCTGTCATAGGAATGAGCATTATTGCGCACATTAAAAGTGCAATTATGTGATGTAAACGTTTCAAAAAAACTCCATTTCTGCATATATGATTAGAGGGATAATCATATAATGCAATACAACATATATTCATTTTTATTTTATTCATTATTAACAGGATATGTTACCAGATAAAGGGCAGCTAGTTGTATTTAATTATATATAAAATGCTTCTAAAAATGTGTTCAAAACTGTTAAAAATGTTGACAAAATGGTTGGATATAAATGTTAATTATGTTAAAATAAGTTATCAAAAATATATTGTTTCAGCTATCCTATTTGGCTGGAACATTTATTGTATAGCAGGGAGGTTTGTTTATTATGTTTGGCAGAAAAACAACACAGGATGTTAATAGGGATAAAGAATTATTATTACAGGCTATGGATAAGATGATAGCGGGTGATTTTAGCGAGGTATCATCTGAAGGTTTCAGTGATCCTATATATTCAGAAAAGCTTAATCAGATAGTCGCGGCATACAAGAGAGCGAATAATAACTACATTATGCGACTCAACGAGGCTATGGAGTCTATAGGTGATAATTCATATGTAAAGAATATGCTTGACCAGGTATCACTTCAGCAGGAATCAATCACAAATATGAATGATTCAAGTAAGGTACTTAAGGACTCTATTAACAATATATCACAGGCAATGGGGGATATAAGGGACAATACACACGATATGCTCCATACATCACAGAGCAGTTCAGTTAATATGAGTGACAGTATAAGAGTTGTCAATGAATCATCACAGAAGATAGCTGATATCAATGGTCAGGTTCAGGCATTTCATGAAAAGATTAACAAAATTGGTGAAATTGTTGATATTGTCAAGAAAGTCGCAAGCCAGAGTAATCTTTTAGCGCTGAATGCATCTATTGAGGCGGCAAGAGCAGGTGAGGCTGGAAAGGGATTTGCAGTTGTTGCAGACCAGGTAAGACAGCTTTCAAGCAATACAGCAGAGTCAGCAGAAGATATTGTTAAGTATGTCAATGAACTTAAGGGAGATATAGAAGTTCTTGCTACATCAATGGAAGAAACAACAAGTAAGCTTTCAGAAGGTAATGAGAAGGTAGAGATATCATTAAGAGATATTGAGCATATGAATGAGCAGATGACAGCTATTAATGATGCGGTGGAAAGAATATTTGATGATATTGACAGACAGTCAGAAACAACAAAAGAGTTCAATGATCAGGTTAGTAACATAGCGGATACATATGGTATGCTTACAAATGAATGTACAGAAACAGGTACTCATATCTTTAAGATTGGAAGATATATAGATACATGCCGAAGCGATATGTTCAGGGAAGCTGGTGCTGTCACAACACAGGATATGCTAAGAATATTTGAGATTGACCACTTTATTCTTATGTGGAGAGTATACAATAACATAGTTGACTTCGAGAGATTAAAGATAACACAGCTCAATAATCCGGATACATGTAAGATAGGTAAGTGGATGCACTCACAGACAGATACAAGAATTACAACAAGCAGTCAGTTTAAGAAGCTTGATGCAGCACACAGACTTATCCATAAGTATGCATGTGAGTCATGGTATGCCAAGGATGAGGGAGATATCAATAAAGCACTTGAAGCTTTCCAGAAGTGTTATGATGCATATTATGAATATAAGAAGGCAATCGCTGATATGAAGAGCTATATGAGAACAATCGGTTATACAGATGAAACAAAGATAGTTATATTTAGGAACTAACAGAATATTAAAACAAAACCTGATGTATATTTAAGGTGCATCAGGTTTTTTATTTAGATAGCGGATAAATTACATTTATATATGCTGCTGGAACTACTAAGGTTGATAATAGTAAATGTATGTGCTATTATAAAATAATGGTTTGGTTTGGTGTTACATAATAATAAAATGTATAAACAGATTAATAACAATAGAAAGGTGAGTTAGTCATATAAAACATAGTAAGTGAGGATTGTGTATGAAAGAAGTATATGTTATTGGGCATAAAAATCCGGATACGGATTCAATATGTTCAGCAATCTGTTATGCCAGATTTAAAAATAGTGTTACAGGAACTAATGATTATGTTTCTAAAAGGGCAGGACATCTGAATGAGGAAACACAGTTTGTACTATCTAAGTGCGGCGTTAAGGCACCTATGTACATAAAGGACGTAAGACCTCAGGTTAAGGATATAGATATCAGAAAGATAGACGGAATAGATGAGAATTATTCTGTAAGAAATGCATGGAAGCTTATGAAGGAGCTGGATGTTGTCACACTGCCTATACTTGAAGAAAAAAGGCTTAAGGGACTTGTTACAATCGGTGATGTGGCTAAGTCTTACTTTGAAATGTATGACAGTGATATTCTATCAGTAGCGCATACAAGCCTTCGTAATATTGTGGATACATTGAGTGGTGAGATAGTTACAGGCGACCCTGACAAGATATTTGAAAAGGGGAAAATGCTCATTGCGGCAGCCAATCCTGATATGATGGAGAGTATGATAGATGAGGGCGACCTTGTCATACTTGGTAACAGATATGAGTCGCAGCTGTGTGCTATTGAGATGGAGGCAGGCTGCCTTATAATATGTGAAGGCTCAAAGGTTTCAAGTACAATAATAAAGATGGCAAAGCAGCATAATTGTATAATAATAACAACAGCATTTGATACATATACAGTGGCAAGGCTTCTTAATCAGGCGATACCTGTAAGCTTTTTTATGAAGCAGACAGCGCTTGTAAAGTTTAAGCTAAATGATTTTGTTGAAGATATTCAGGATGTTATGGCAAATAAGCGTTTCAGGGACTTCCCTATCGAGGATGAGGAAGGCAGATACATCGGTATGATATCAAGACGTAATATCATCAAGGCAGGCAAGAAAAAGATTATACTTGTCGACCATAATGAGAAGTCACAGGCTGTATTTGGTGTTGAGGATGCGGATATACTAGAGATTATAGACCACCACAGACTTGGCTGTATACAGACTATAACACCTGTATTTTTCAGGAACCAGCCGCTTGGCTGTACAGCGACTATTATATATCAGATGTATGGAGAACATAATCTTAGTATAAACAGCCAGACAGCAGCACTGTTATGTTCAGCTATCATATCAGACACGCTCATACTTAAGTCACCAACATGTACTGAGTATGATGTAGAAGCCTGCAATGCACTTGCAAAGATAGCCGGAATTGATATAGAGGAGTACGGAAGAGAGATGTTCCGTGCGGGAAGTAATCTTTCATCCAAGACAGAGGAAGAGATATTCTTCAGGGATTACAAGAAGTTTTCTATAGGCGAGCTGTCTGTCGGTGTAGGACAGGTCAACTGTATGAGCTTTGAGGAAATTCAGGCTATCATAGAGAAAGAAAAGTCTTATATGGAGCATGTGACAGAGCACAACAGTGAGATTAATATAGCATATCTGCTTATAACAGATGTTATGAAGGAAACTTCATATGTTATGTATGCTGGTAAAAATGCAGCAGTAGTATTAAAAAATGCATTTACTGTTGAAAATGTAGGTGAATGTTATACAGTTCTTCCGGGAGTTGTATCAAGAAAGAAGCAGTTTCTGCCTGCTATAGTAGAAGCGCTTCAACAGTGATAAGATATATTTATATAGGAAATATATAGAATGGAGTGTAATAATTAAAATGAAGAAGTTAATGAGAAATGACCCATGCTGGTGTGGAAGCAAGAAGCCTTATTGTGAGTGCCATATGAACTTTGATAAGAAGATAGAGATGTTCAGAAAGAAGTTCCACAAGGTTCCACCAAGAAGCATAATAAAGAATGAAGAGCAGCTTCAGGGTATGAGAGAGAGCAGCAAGATTAATATAGCTGTTCTTGACTATGTTGCCGAGAATATCAAGGCTGGTATGACAACTCAGGAAATAGATGAGATGGTATATGAAAAGACTACAGCTATGGGCGGAATTCCAGCTCCTCTTAATTATGAGGGCTTCCCTAAGAGTGTGTGTACATCTATTAATAACGAAGTGTGCCACGGAATTCCATCTTCCAACATCATCTTAGCAGATGGTGACATTGTAAATGTAGACTGCTCAACTATACTCAATGGTTATTTTTCAGACTCTTCAAGAATGTTCTGCATAGGAAATGTTTCACCGGAACACAAGAAGCTTGTTGATGTTGCAAAGGAATGTGTTGAGCTTGGACTTGAACAGGTTAAGCCTTGGGGACATCTTGGCGATGTTGCAGATGCAATAAGTAAGCATGCAAAGGAGAATGGCTATTCAGTAGTGCGTGAAGTCGGCGGACACGGAATAGGACTTGAATTCCACGAAACACCTTTTGTAAGCTATGTTATAAAGAAGGGAACAGGCATGGTTATGGCTCCGGGTATGGTATTTACAATAGAACCTATGATTAATGCAGGCTATCCGGATGTATACGTTGATGATGACAATGGCTGGACTATCTACACAGAAGACGACTCATATTCAGCGCAGTGGGAAATAATGGTTCACGTTACAGAGGATGGATATGAGGTTATGACATATTAATGTTTTAACTTTTTGGACGGCTTAATGAAAGAATAGTCATGCAAGGCAGGACGAAAAGCATAATAGCGCGGGTTTGTGATTGCAAGGATGAATAAAAAAGTAATTTAATATTAGACACAGAAAAACTAAGCGGCTGCGAAGCATATTTAATGCTTTATGCAGCCGCTTTTTATATTTATGAAAGCTTACATCCCGTATCTTTTAACGTTGCGCGTACAAGTGAGTCCTTAGCATTTTTCCAAGGTGCATCTGCATATTTATGGTCAAACTTATTAATAAACCATTCAACATCATCGCGCACCCTTTTCATATTATCAAGGTATAATGATGTAATAAGTTCTGTAAATTCAGTATAATCACCACCGCCAAGCTTTTCGCTTGCCTTTTTCATAAGCAGTCCGTAGTGGTTTGTACAGAAGCCTTTGCAGCCAGAAAGAGTTTTTTTGAATTCGTTATCGTGCTTGTACATATAAAAAATAGTGTCGACATAACGTTCAATAGTATCTGCAATCTTATCGCATACAAAGCATGAGCTGTCGAGTTCTTCTATGTAGCTGCACACAGAGGACTCCTTACCTTTTTTAAGAAGACTTTTGCCAGTGCCCCTATCCTGATTATAAGACTCGATTGTTTTTATGACATAATCCATATGGGTTTTCATAACAAGTGCGTAGCCAAGTCGGTTGTTTTGTTCGTATATTTTTTTGATATGCTTCTGGCAGAACCCCTTTTTATCAGTTACGGCACGGATATCATCCTCCATATAGCTAGGTCCCATAGTGTATTCTATGGCATCATTTTCAAGCTGCTCAAACATAGCGCATACAGGACATTCGCTGTCTGCTGCAAATGCATCATTAACGGGTACAGTATAGATTTTCTCTTTCATTTTGTTAAAACTCCAATCTTAAATGTTTAGTCAAATTATAAGCAATAGTTCTGTTAGAATTATTGCTAAAAAGTGAAGAAAAGTCAAATTAATATATTGAAAAAATCGGACAAATACGTTAAAAAAGAGAAAACTTCGGATGAAATTTTCTCTTAAATCTTAGCTTATATAAATTGTATTTCACATAATTACAAAAAGACGTTATTAATCTGCATTTTATTATTTGCCATTATTCTTGCAGCCACAGTTCTTATCAAACTCAGGGTTATAGAAGTAATAATTATTAGAGTCAAGCTTGCTCTGTATGACAGAAAGAGCTTCACCAAATCTCTGGAAATGCACAATCTCACGTTCTCTTAAGAACTTCAATGGGTCAAGTACGTCAGGGTCATCCTTTGCAAGACGTATAAGGTTATCATAGGTCGTTCGTGCTTTCTGTTCAGCAGCCATATCTTCTGTTATATCTGTGATGGCATCGCCTTTTGACTGGAATTCACATGCATTAAATGGAATTCCGCCTGCTGCCTGAGGCCAGACTGCGGCTGTATGGTCTACATAATATGCCTCAAATGGAGTACCTTTAATCTGTTCAATAGTTAAGTTTCTTGTAAGCTGGTGAACCATTGTACTTATCATCTCAAAGTGACCAAGCTCCTCAGTACCAATATCTGTAAGAAGTCCGGAAACCTCTCTGTAAGGCATAGAATATCTCTGGGAAATATATCGCATAG
>UMHI01040443.1_pt1 | contig 11074 bp, 6 predicted proteins | sample 1965481 | NCBI WGS metagenome assembly UMHI01 (sample SAMEA4836093, study PRJEB28245) | human gut metagenome | biome: gut microbiome; material: fecal sample | place: Denmark | collected 2008 | reverse complement strand
CCAGAGCCGCTTAGGCTTGGCGAATTTTTAACGAACTATTGATTATATTTGAAATACCCGGAAAATACCACTCTTTCTGCAAAGACAATTTTATCACCATAGAGAAAAAGATTCTCATAATACCATTAACGGTTACTCTATTTGCCATATTTTTCGTATTTTTGTGAGCGACATCTAATATAAACCGAAGAAAAACAACATGAGATACAAATATTTATTACTCTTATTAGCACTATTAGCATTAAATACTCCCATTTCTGCCGAATATTTCAGGCATATTGGATTATCCGAAGGATTGACGCAGCCATCGGTTATGTCCATACACCAAGATCAATTGGGAAGAATGTGGTTTGGTACAAGAGAGGGAATAAATCTGTATGATGGCAAACAAATCACTGCTTTCAAAGGTTGGTGCAACGCTTCCAATGATTCAGCTCCCATCTGGTTGGGAAATGAAGTTTCATCCATCGTTGAGGACAAACAAGGAAATATTTTTTTCTTAGTCGATGACGATATTATAAAATTTGATATACAGACCGAACAATTCAGTCGTCTTTCTAAAGGAAGCCGCATCCCGGTTTTAACTTCACTTGAAGGAGACCTGTGGTATATGAGACGTGATTCCTTATTCAAGCATTCTTCAGGAGCCACGGAATCAACCTTCATGCTAAAAACCGGAATTACTTCTCCCATCACCTGCCTGACAATGTTACCCAATAAAATCTGTATTGGCTCGCATGACGGAATTTTCTTCTATGACCGTTCCAGCGGGAAAGAAACACATGTACTCAGAGGTATTGACATCTACCGCATTTTTGAAAGCTCACAAAAAGAATTGTGGATTGGAACAAGAATGTATGGATTATACAGAATCAACAAAAAAGGAGAAATCAGGCAAGTGCCTTTCAGCCCCGGTTCCCCCACAGGAATCAGCAGCTGGCAAATTCGTGATTTTGTGGAAGACGGCGAACGGAACATCTGGTTTGGAACATTTGACGGACTACATAAATATAGTACGAAAACAGGACAGTATTCCCTTATCCAAATCCCCAAATACGTAGGAGGATTAAACCACCCATCTATCTTTTCCCTTTGTAAAGATATGCAAGGTACTATCTGGGTGGGAAGCTATTTTGGAGGAGTAAATTATTTCACACCCAAACAAGACAGCTTTGTACATTACGACTATGACCAAAACGCCACCAAAAATCAATATTATTCATATATAGGCGATATCGTAGTAGACAAGAATGAACACGTGTGGCTCAGCACAGACGGAGGAGGAATCAGCTGTACCGACAAGAACTGGAACATTATCCATCAGTTTACGGCAGGAGGCAAAAATTCAATCCCCCACAATAACATAAAAAGTATATGTTATGATGAAGAAAACGAATGCATATACATAGGTACTTATTTAGGAGGACTGTCTCGTTATGATTTGCAAACCGGACAATTCTATAACTATCTGGAAAGGAGGAAAGGAGAGCCCAATACTCCGAATGAAGTTGTTTTCCATGTAAAAATGTGGAAAGGAAAATTATATTTATCAGCACGCAACGGTGTATTTTCTTTGGATACCAAAACGCAAAAGTTTCACAAACTGGATATCCCAATCGCCTACTACGAAGATTTCGATATAGACCCGGAAGGATATTTATACCTGAGCGGAATGTTTAATCTGGTATGCATGCATTTAGACAAGCTGGAAGCATCTTATATTCCGCTGACGCAAAAAGGATATAATGCCAAAATAACCCGCATCTTGGCAACTAATAACGGCGCCTATATCAGCACTTTAGGAGGCGGGTTGTTTTTCTATGACAAGAAAACACATAAGACAGCCCATTACACAGCAGAAGAGCATCAGCTTCCCAGCAACTTTTGTTACAATGTTTGTTTATCACCCAGTGGGAACATACTGATAACCAGCGACAAAGGAGTGACAAGCTATTCTCCCGAAAAAAACAGCTTTACCACCATTAATTTAATGAGAAACTTTCCAACAGCCCACATTATAAGTGGCTGCGGCATTTTCGCATCCGACCAAAAGCGCATTTATGTGGGCGATACCAAAGGGGTAACCTCTTTTTCGGAAGAAGAATTTCACAAAGCCAATACCTTCCGCCATAACCCCAACCTTTATTTCTCGGAATTATGGATTAATAATCAAAAGGTAGTGGCAGGAGATGAAACCGGAGTACTTACCAAGGCTTTTCCATATACTCAAAAGCTCAAATTAAGCCATAATCAAAATAATTTGATTCTCAGTTTTGCCCTGCCTGACTATGAACAACAATTATCCCAAAAACAGTTCCAATATAAATTGGACGGGTTCGATAAAAAATGGATTAAAACCAGCCAGACAGAAGTACACTATACCAATCTTGATCCGGGCACTTATACGTTGCGAGTAGCTGCCATCAATAACAGCAGCAACCAAAGCGGAGACATCACAGACAAAGAAATCAGTATGCAACTGACCATCTCTGCTCCTTGGTATGCCACTTGGTGGGCATTCTTGCTCTATATCATCAGTTTTATAGGATGCCTTTATTATTTTATATCCAGTCGAATCGCCAAGCGCACCTTAGCACTTTCGTTAGAAAAAGAGCGTTTTGAAAAACAACAGATAGAACAACTTAATCAAGAGAAGCTGGTATTCTTCACTAATGTCAGCCATGAATTCCGCACTCCCTTAACATTAATAATCAGTCATATAGATATCATTCTACAGAAATCTTCACTGAATCCTTCTATCTATAACCAAATATTAAAAATCAGAAAGAATGCACAGCAAATGAGCAATCTGATTTCAGAATTACTTGAGTTTAGAAAACTGGAACAAAACCATAAAACATTACAGATATCCCAACAAGATATAACTCCATTTTTGAAAGAAATTTATTTTTCATTTGTTGATTATGCCCATTTGCGTAATATCCATTATGACTTTCAACTATCAGAAACTCCCACACTATGTTGGTTTGACAGCCAATTACTTGAAAAAGTATTCTTCAATTTATTATCCAATGCCTTTAAATATACACCCGACAATGGGAATATTATCATATCCGGCCGTACAACAGATAATGAAGTAGAAATCAGTATATCCGACACAGGATCGGGAATTGCCAAAAACGATGTTTCACAAATATTCGCGCGCTTCTTCCAGGCAAACAACCAAAAGCCGGGTGAATATTCATCGCCCGGTACCGGTATTGGTCTTGCTTTGTCCAAAACCATCGTTGAAAAGCATCATGGTACGATAACTGTCGACAGTACACTAGGCAAAGGAAGTACATTTACCGTCCGACTCCCCAGAAACGCAGACGTTTTCCAGGCAGACAAAAACATACAGTTATCAAACCAGCAACAAGAAAGCTCCATTGTACCCGGTTCTTTAGATGTCCTGCCCGAAACAGATACTTACCTGACGGAATCAGTCCATACCGAAAACGCAGAAGAAAAGACCCACACCGTATTATTGGTAGAAGACAATGAAGAACTGCTCCAATTATTAACAGAGCTATTCTCCCCATTTTATGAAGTAATTTGCGCTACCAATGGAGAAGAAGGTCTAAAACAAGTATACGAGCATAAGATAGATTTGATTATCAGTGATATCATGATGCCCAAAATGAGTGGAACAGAAATGTGTCTGCAAATTAAAAACAACATTGATTATTGCCACATACCTCTCATATTGCTGACTGCCCTCAATTCTACCGAACAGAATATTGAAGGACTGAACCGAGGCGCAGACGATTATATCACCAAACCTTTCCATGCCCAATTATTATTAGCACGTGCCAATAACCTGATTAGAAGCCGTTTGCTCATGCAGCACCAATTTGATAAAAAGCCGATATCCGAAATTGATTTGACCTGTATCAATCCATTGGATAAGGATATTCTGAAACGGACAGCAGAGAGCATCGAACAGCACATTGATGATACAGAATATGATATTCCGGTACTTTGCAAGGAAGTCGGCATCGGACGTTCACTTCTTTATACCAAGTTTAAAGCATTAACAGGAATGACACCCAATAATTTCATTTTGAATTATCGACTGAAACATGCTGCAGCTTTATTGCAACAATATCCCGATATTCCTATTGCAGAAGTCAGTGACCGTTGCGGGTTTAGCTCACCTGTATATTTCAGCCGTTGCTTCAAGAATCAGTATGGATGTACTCCGCAAAACTATCGCAAGGAAAAGAAAACGGAAAGTTAATTCAAAGACTATCCGGCTCAATTTAAAGTCTTGGAAAATGACACTATGACATATATACGTACAGGCTCATGCGTACGTATGTGTAGGCTCATGCGTACGTATGTGCAGACCGATACGTATATACGTGCAGACCGATGCCTACGTGCACATTTAAAAATAAACAGCCGGTACTGAATGATGCAAAAAGACCTTGATGTTTTTCAAAAAGCTCGGTATCTTTTTTTAAAACCTCGGTATCTTTTTCAAAAAGCTCGGCATCTTTTTGTAGGGGCAGATTATATCTCACCCTCACAAATTCGGTTATTCCTTCTTTTCCGTTCATCCTTTCATCTTAATCGGAACACACGGACAATCAACCGATTAAGAATGACAGGACATCCCCTCATCCTCCTTTCAGCTGCGTTTATCAAGTCCCTTCAAAATCTGCCTTCAGCCTTTGTTTTCCTGATTTTGGTGGAAGAAGTTTTACGAATGAAAGGAGGCTGAAAGGGTGGTGACGAGGTATCCCCTCACTACCAAAGCCCCCATAAACAGGGCGTTTCAACAGCTAATGAAAGGAGGAAGGAAGAAGTGGATTTCCGGTAGTAAGGAGAATAAACGCAGTTGTTTTTTGTGAATTCAGTCATTGTATGACAAGTCATTTATGAAAGAAGCCGAAACCGACATTCTTAACTACAAGCCACATACAATAAAGAAAAGGATTGTATCAAAACGTGGATAATGCTGTCGTTTAATCCGTAGGGGCGAGGTTCGCTCGCCCGAAAACAGTTTACTTTATGTCTTCGGGCAGGCAAACCCTGCCCCTACAGCCGACGATTGGAAAAGCCGGTTTAGTTTTGACACACTCCTCTCCTTTCATATACTCTCCATTCGGCGGAAGAGAAAACGTTCAGGCCGGATTATTAATAGAGCCATCCCGGTGTCTTTTTCAGATTCGGATTCTTCTCTATCTCTGCACTAGGTACCGGGAAGATGCTATAATCATTTGTCTCAGACCATTTCACACCACCGTTACCACTACTTTGCTGTCCATTACATGTATGAGCACAAGGTTCATAACCCATATAAGTAGAGTATTTTGTTTCACGCAATGTACCCCAACGCAGTTCTTCGTAAAAGTTAACACTCTCATTGATAAGCTCACGGCGTGACTCGTTACGAATCTTGTTCAATCCGTCCTCTTTGCTTGCAAAAGTATAAGGAGGCATCTCCACCGATGTACGCTGACGTATCATGTTAACTTTCTCGGCAGCCGCATCCAGCTCATCCAATTGCAACAAAGCTTCCGACCACATCAAAAGTACATAAGCATAACGCAGAATCGGTTCATCAATAGGACTATTGTATGCATACTCGCAATCATAACCTTCCATCACAAATTTACGATGACGATAAGCAAACTCTGCCTCACCATTGCCATCCTGTTTCAAGTCATACTTACCGGTTACTCCCCAATCTGCAGCCTCTTGCGCTTTCACAGAATGGCTTGACTGTCTTACCGGCCAACGATATACATAAGGAACCGGCGTCGTATTTCCCGCCTTGTACATATCGCCATCTCCGCCCAAAAACTCTTCACCATAAGGCATAATAACATTGTAATTGAGTCGCGGGTCACGATTCTCCCATGCTTTCTTCAAGCGGGCTTCGTTACCTCCCGAAAGATACAAATGCTCATTGGATGCCTTCATTTTATTCTTAACTATATTTAGATATTGCGAACACATAAATCAAAGAAATCCTCAAAATATCGCAGCTTAAAGAAAATGAACAGAGTTGTATAGTAATGAATAAAAAAGAAGGTGCATCGTGCATTACGACACACCTCCTCTTCACAATATTCCAATCAGAATATATATCTTTTCACCTTAATTTTACGGATTAATCTTTCCATCCATCAGCCAACTTCAAATTCGGATTCAACTGACGTTCGCTCCATGGTGCAGGCCAAGTATAAACTCGGTCACCACTCCATGTATAGTCATATTGCAAGGTTCCCCACATTTGCTTCAAACCTGCACCCTCAAAGAAACGGCTTTCTTTCCAAGTACCCCAACGCATTTCATCGAAGAAGTTAACACCTTCACCGTTGAATTCCCAACGACGTTCGTTGCGGATACGTTCACGCAAATCATCCTGTCCCTTCACTGTGGTAGCATCATTAGAGTTCAGCAAAGCGGCTCCGGCACGTTCACGTACTTGATTTACACAAGCAATGGCTTTGTCTTCCTGATTCAGCTCATTGTAGCATTCTGCCAAGTTCAGCAGTATATCAGCATAGCGAATCAAAGGAACATCAATCGGTGAATAAGAACGGTTCGGAATTTCAGATGCACCTTCGGCTACAAACTTGCGATACAAATAATAGAAACGATTATTTGTGTCTGTTTTCAAATCGAACGGTTCACTCACGTCACCGGCACGGAACGGCCAACGCAGTGTGTATGTATATTCATTGGAACCATTCGCTCCATCGTAAGTAGAATACGGAGTGATGATACTAGCAGTCAAACGCGGGTCACGATTAGCATAAGCAGCTTTAATACGAGCTTCATTGCCTTCAGGCAAATATTTACTCATATCAGCACCGGCTGTTTTCATTGCTTCTTTTTCAGCGTCGGTCAATCCATCGCGTAAGAAGAATACGGCACGAGCTGCAGGCTCCATTTCATTATAACCGGGAATATAGTCATTCCAGTTAAATTTACTTCCGTCAGCATTTTCGTATGTTTCCACAAAATCAGCGTTCACCAAATAAGTATTCCAACAAGAACCGAAAGAACTACGTGTTCCGTAACGGAAACTGATATCATTACCCAATCCATCCAATCCGATGCACTGTACAGAGAAAATCATTTCCTTAGACTGTTCATTGGCTTCTTTAAACAATTGTTTATAATCACCCTCAAACAAACCGAAACCACATTGACTTACTGCTTCAAAGTCAGCAGCGGCTTTAGCATATTCTTTCTGATACAAATAAGCCTTTCCACGCAAAGCATAAGCCAATCCCTTGGTCACGCGACCGTAATCGCTAGAACCTTCGGTATAGATATTAGGCAAATTCGGTTCGTTGATAGCAGCAGTCAGGTCATCTTCAATAACCTGCCATACAGCGGCTTCTGTTTCCTGCCCTTTGGTGCACTCGGAAGCTTCCACCGGTTCCAGATAAACAGGTACTCCCTTGTACATAATGTTCAGTTTATAATAGAAGTAGGCACGAAGCACTTTAGCTTCTGCCATATAGCGTGCTTTCTTATTTTCAGGCATATCTACCTCGGGCAAATGGACAATAGCATCATTAGCCCGTGAGATTCCGGAATAATGTTCAGACCAATAGCTGCTGAACATGCCGTTAGAAGTAGTTATCGTATTTCTCATAATGGGATAATCTGCATCACGACAGTCTGTAGACACACCTAAACAATCCATTTGATACAAGCCCAAGCCTACATAACTTTTGCGTAAAGTAGAGTAAATAGCTGTAACTCCTTTGTCTGCAAAGTTTTCGGAAGTCCACATATTGCCGGCTGCCACATTTCCATAAGGTTTGGTTTCCAACAAATCAGCCTGACAACTGCCCAATAAGAGGGCAACAGAACAGATAGACAGTATATTTTTTATAGCTTTCATAATTTTTATTTTTAGAATGTAATATTAGCTCCAAATGCAAATGAACGCACAGTTGTATATTGCGGAGTAGCACCGATTTCAGGGTCTTGACCCGGGAAATCATCAATGCTGAACAAGTTTTCACCTGAAAGGTATACGCGAATGCTCTGAGTGTACAGCTTATTTGTTAAATTCTTTGGCAATGTGTAACCTAAAGTGATATTTTTCAGTTTCAAATAGTCACCGCTATATAAGAAGCGAGAACTTGTAGCCTGATCCTGAGCACCGCTTTCACCGGCTGTCAAACGGCTATATTTACCGTTCAGGTTAGTACGCGGATCATTTGGATTTTCGGGATCATAGAAATAGTGATCCTTGGCAATCATTTCGGGAAGTCCTACACCGACACGTGTACCGGAACTATTGTAACCAGTTGTTGCACCCCAATACAATTTACGTCCTGCAGCACCTGCCCAATTCATAGAGATATCAAATCCTTTCCATGCAGCAGAAGCTTGGAAACCGAATGTATATTTCGGGTCGCTTGAACAACCTTGGAAGCGTTTGTCGAATGAGTTACCATAAATACCATCACCATTACCGTCGGCATAGAGCACGTCACCATACCAAATCTTAGATTTGCTGATGGTCTTGTTCGGCCAGAATTCGTAACCGGCAGCAATCATGTCTTTCACCCACTGCATATCTTCTTCTGTTCGAATCATACCGTCTTTCGGACCACCGTTAGGCAAAACGTTACCACTGGCATCATAGTATTTTCCACTTCCCTTGTATGCATCCATCATGTACCATTCACCTTTCATGTGTTCTTCTACAATCGGACTAATGGAGCTACCGCTATTAAATGTTTCACCAGCGTTATTTCCCCAGATTTTCTGAGAATCATCTGTCACTGGATTACCATTTTTATCTACATAATTATATTTACCGTTTTTGTCGGTAGTATAATCATAAACAGGTTTGCCAGTGGCATCTTTTCCCTTTTCGTATTTCCATCCTTCAGCGAAGCGACCATTATAGTCTTTCACTTTATTCATATTATAAGAGAAGTTACCTCTTACAGAATATTCTACTTCACCGATGCGATCTCTCCATCCCAAGTCGATTTCGAAACCTTTAGCATCCATCTTGGCAATGTTTACACGTGGAGCAGACAAACCTCCCAATGTGATAGGAATGCTACGAGTTGTCAAGATACCGGTGGTGCGTTTGTTATACACATCAAATGTAGCAGTCAAACGGTTGCCCAAAGCTGCAAAATCAATACCGAAGTCTAAATTATTTGAAGTTTCCCAGCCCAATGCACGATTAGCCAAACCAGTCATGGCCAAACCTGCCACTTGTTTTCCGCCGAATGAATAATCTGTAATACCATAAACCGACTGGTATTCGTAGTTACCTACATTATCACCACCATCGTTACCTAGTTTACCCCAAGAAGCACGGATTTTCAAATTGTCCAACCAAGAGCGAGTAGATTCCATGAATGACTCCTCAGACAATCTCCATCCTGCAGAGAATGATGGGAAAGTACCCCACCGAAAATCTTTTCCATAACGGCTGTTGCCATCATAACGGATGTTGGCTTCAAACAAGTAACGTCCTTTGTAGTCATAGTTGATACGTCCAAACCATGAACGAGTAGAACGGTCGTCAGCACTACCTCCGATGCTTAGCATTTCTGTAGCAGAACCAGGTACGTTAATAGATTCGTCAATCAAACCTTTCAAACTTCCACTTGAAGAGTTCCAATATTTATACCATTCCTGATAACCTGCCATCACACCAATATTATGGTCTTTAGCAATAGTCGTGTTATAATTCAATATATTCTCTAATGTATAAGACCAATTTCCGGAATTAGAAAAAGAAGTTGTCATCTGATCGGGAGTGGTAGCTGGTTTAACTACCTCACCAGTACTGAATTTCACTTGGTCAGATGCATGTGTCCAAATACGGTCTTCATACCAATAGCGTTTGTAGTTAAAGTTAAATGTCCAAGTCAATCCCTTCATAAAAGTTACTTTACTAAAAGCTGTTGCATTGACATTTGTCTTTTTAATGGCACCATTACGGTTATTCAAGAACTGAAGGATACCATTGGCGGTCGGACTTTCTTCCGGCGCTTCAGGATAGCCATAAGCACCGTTCCATTCAGGATAGATACCCGGAGTCGTTTGGCGCAAGAAATTATTAGCACTTGAGAAGTTTCCGGCATCCTTATCCTCCATGTCACCATATACACGTGTACCTACTGTCAACCATTTAGAGACATCAGCTTCTAAGTTAACACGCAACTTATACTTCTTGATACCAGTATTGTCCACTAATCCCGGATTATCCAAATAGCCTAATGAAGTAAGAAAACGTACTTTTTCAGTACCACCACTCAATGATACATTGTGGTCATTGATTACACCATTCTTAAAAATAACATCTTGCCAGTTAGTGTTCGGGTAAGCTACATAATTAGGTACTCCCAGTTCATTTACATCGTTTGGATGTAAAGACTTCTCACGCCAAGTGTCAATAGTATGTTGGCTAAAGTGAATTGGCTGACCAATATTTTCGAATGATTCGTTAATCAATTCCATATAGTCAGCATAATTGTTCACAAAATCAACTAATTTAGTTGGACTAGCTAAAGAAAAACGGCCACTATAGTTCACGCTGATGCGACCTTTACCACGCTTGGTATTAATCAAGATAACACCGTTGGCGGCACGAGAACCATAGATAGCACAAGATGCAGCATCTTTCAAAATAGAGATTGTTTCGATATCCTGTGCATTAATATTATCCATAGACCCTTCCATACCATCAATTAATACCAAAGGGTTAGCATCATTCAATGTTCCTACACCACGCACACGGATGGTAGCGCCATCACTACCCGGTTGACCGGAATTCTGCATAACTTGCACACCAGCACTCAATCCTGCCAATGCAGCAGATACAGTCGTTACAGGACGTGATTTCGCTTGTTCTTCAAAATCTACCGAAGCAACGGCACCGGTCAAATTGGCTTTCTTTTGAACTCCGTAACCTACCACAACAACTTCATCCAAAGTTTCAGAGTCTTCTACCATTTTAATATTTAATGTTTGTGTAGTAGAAGTAATTTTTACCTCTTGCGTGTTATATCCGATATAGGATATTTGCACGGTGCAGTTTAAAGGGACGATAAAGTTCAATCATTTT
>UMHI01078965.1_pt1 | contig 11146 bp, 10 predicted proteins | sample 1965481 | NCBI WGS metagenome assembly UMHI01 (sample SAMEA4836093, study PRJEB28245) | human gut metagenome | biome: gut microbiome; material: fecal sample | place: Denmark | collected 2008 | reverse complement strand
GTTCCGGTTCGCAGGACGCTGGGCCGGGCGGCGGTTCTGCCCGCCGCTGCTGCGGGGCCGCTGCGCGGTGCTCCTCTGCCCGGCAGGGCGGCGGGCGGCGCTGCCGGTGTCCCGCACCGGGCGCGGCTGGGTGGGGAACTCGATGCTGTTGTCGGTCCGGGTGCGCCGCACCGTACCGTTGGCCGTGCGGGCCGGCGGGCGGCTCAGCGGCTCCCCGTTGAAGCCATAGCGGCTGGTATCGCTTGCCCCGTCGTTCGGGGGCGTGGTTCTCTGCGAAGACCCAGAGGAACGCAGCGAATCCCGGTTCTGGCCATAGGGACGCCCGTTATTGCCGTATTGCTGCATTGTCTGCACCTTCTTTCCGGTTTCTTTCTACGTTCAGGCCTTCTTCACAAGCTCCAGCAGGGCTGCTGCAATGCGGTCCAGGCTGTCGTCCACCGACAGGCTGCGGGCATTGCAGCCCATCTCGGCCAGCTTGCCGGGCTGGGTCAGCATCTCCGAGACGGTCTGCACCAGCTTTTCGCCGGTCAGGTCCTTTTCTTCGATGACCACAGCAGCCCCGGCCTTCTGCAGCTCCATGGCGTTGTAGTACTGGTGGTTCTCGGCCACATTGGGGCTGGGGATGAGCACGGCGGCACGGCCCACAGCCTCCAGCTCAGCCAGCGTCAGGGCACCGGCACGGCTGATGACTAGGTCTGCTGCTGCCAGCAGCTCCGGCATGTTGTTGATGTATTCCTTCACCACAAGGCTGTCGCCCTCAGCAAAGCCCTTCTGCTGTTCCAGGTCCTTGAACAGCTGCACCCCGTACTGGCCGGTGGCGTGCAGGTGCAGCACCGGCTTGTGCTCGTGCTGCTCCCAGGCGCACAGCTCACCCACCACTTCATTGACCCGGCGGGCACCCAGGCTGCCGCCGAAGGAAAGGATGACCGTGCGGTCCCCTGCCCCCAGCTGGGCGCGGATGGCGTCGCGGTTCTTTGCCTGGGTGAACACCTCCGGGCGCACCGGGTTGCCCACCACGATGGTCTTTTGCGGCGCACCCAGCTTTTCCACAGCGGCGGGCACAGCGGCAAACACGATGTCCACATCCGGGGCCAACAGCTTGTTGGTCACACCGGGGAAGGCGTTCTGCTCATGCAGCGCGGTGTGGATGCCCATCTTTGCGGCGCAGCGCACCACCGGGCCGGACACATAGCCGCCGCAGCCGATGACCAGGTCCGGCTGGACCTCCTTCATGATGGCCTTGGCCTTGGGGCCGGAGAGGGCCAGATTCCACAGGGTGACGATATTTCGTTTGATGTTGTGCAGCGACAGCTTGCGCTGAAAGCCGGTGATCTCGATGTGGTGGAAGGGGTAGCCCGCCTGGGTCACCAGACGGTACTCCATGCCCTCCTTGCGGCCGGCAAAGTGGATCTCGGCGGTGGGGTCTGCTTTTTTCAGGGCACCTGCAATGGCAAGTGCGGGGTTGATATGGCCGGCCGTACCGCCGGCAGCGATCAGAACACGCATGGTGATTCCTCCTGTTTGTCGTTACTGTTCTGCCCGGGCCGCCCGTGCGTCGGCCAGAACGATGGTCTTTTCTCTGCGGGCAGCCTCCTGCTCGGCCTTTGCGGCTTCATGCTGGGCGCGCAGCGCTTCCCGCTGCTGGGCCGCCCGCTCGCCGTTGCGGCCGATGTTCACCATCACGCCCATCTCGGCCAGCAGCAGGATCAGACTGGTGCCGCCCGACGAGAAGAAGGGCAGGCTGATGCCGGTGTTGGGCAGGGTGTTGGTGACCACCGCGATGTTGCAGAACACCTGCCAGGCGATCTGTGCCATGATGCCGATGCCCACCATCGTGCAGTAGAGGTTTTCGGCCCGGTAGGCGATCCACAGCCCCTGCACGATGAACAGCACAAACAGCACGATGATGAGCACCGCGCCCACAAAGCCCAGCTCCTCACACACCACGCTGAAGATGAAGTCGTTGGTGCTCTCGGGCAGCCAGAGCTGTTTTTCCACGCTGTTGCCCAGCCCCAGGCCGGTCAGCCCGCCGGAACCGATGGCGTACAGGCTCTGCACGGTCTGGTCGGTCATCTTGCTCAGGTCCTGGGTCCAGCCGTCCAGACGGTCCTGCAGATACGGGATGGAGTCCACATGGGACAGCAGCGTTTCCAGCATGAGGCCCGCCGTACCGGCGCCCACCCAGGTCAGGATGCCGCCGCTGCCGGACAACAGCAGGATGGTGCCCACCACGGCCACCGTCAGCACGATGCCGGACATGTGTGGTTCCAGCGCCAGCAGCGCGATCACCGGGAGCAGCGGCAGCACCTGGATCACCAGCTGCTTCCACACCCGGACATGCAGCCACTCCCGGAAGTTCATGATCACCATTTTACCGGGGCTCAGCTTTTCCACCTGCGGTGCCTTGGCCGCGAGACTGGAGCACAGCAGGATCATCTCAAATTTTGCCACCTCCGAGGACTGCAGCGTGAACCCGCCAAAGCGGATCCAGCGGCGGCACCCGTTCAGCGGGGCCATGGTCAGGGTGACCGCCAGCATGGCCAGCACGATGAGGTACCCCGGCACCACCATCCTGCGCAGGAAGCGGTGGTCCACATAGCTCATGGCGAACATGCAGCCCAGACCAATGAGCATGCACAGCGCCTGCTGCTTGATGTAATGGAAGCTGTCGCCCATGCGCAGATAACCGGTGGTGTAGCTGGCGCTGAACAGCATGACCAGACCAAACACCATGATCACCGCCAGCGTGGCCAGCCAGTTGATCAGCAGCCGCGACCACGGCCCCGGGTCCCGCTGGAACACCGAGACCGGTTCTTTTCTTTTTTTGCGGATGGTTGCCATCAGCTCGTTTTCTCCCCTTTTTGTCCAATATCCGGCCCTGTGCCCTCAGCGCACAAAGGCCAAGGCAAGCGCCAGGCCGCATACGCCGAGCGCACACAGCCAGTAAAATACCGTGACCGGGCCCGCGCCCCGGGCTTCCAGCCAGCGGTGCAGCGGAGCCGCCCGGAACAGCGGCCGCCCGGTGATGCGGTGGTACAGGATCTGCAAAAGCACCATGCCGCCCTCTGCCCAGAAGGGCAGAGCCAGCGGGATGCTCAACTCTGCATACCCGATGCACAGCGGCACGCAGCCCAGCACCCCGGCCAGATACAGGCAGCCGCAGCTGCCCGGCCGCAGCTTTGCGGGCGGAAAATTCCACAGCAGAAAGGCCAGCAGTGCCCCGGCCAGTGCTGCCGGCAGCACCGCCAGCGGGAACCAGCCCAGCCGTGTTTCCAGGATCATGAGGCCCAGCATGGCCGCAAAGGCCGTGCCGCACACGGTGCCGTCGGCTCCGTCGGCGGTACGGGCACATTCTGCCAGCGCCACCAGCACAAGTCCCCACAGCACCGGGGCTGCGCCGCCCAGCTCCACATAGCCCGCACCGGGCAGCTGCAGGCCGGTGGGCAGGCAGCCGTTCACTGCCAGCAGCACCAGCACCGCTGCCGCAGCGGCGGCTTCCAGTGCAAGGCGGGGCAGACGCCGCAGGCCAAGCTGTGCGCGGCTGCGCAGGCGGGCGGCGTCATCCGCCAGCCCGATGGCCCCGAAAGCCTGTGCACCGAACAGCGCGATCAGCAGCCGGGTCATCAGCTGGCTCTCGCTGCCCAGCAGCGTGGGCTGTGCGATGCAGGCCGCCGTCCAGCCCACGCCTACGGCAGCCAGTGTGCTCACCATCAGGCACAGGCCGCCCAGCGCGGGCACCCGGCTCTGCACCGGGGTCTGCGGCTCCTGCTGTTCCTGCGGCCGGAAGCGTTCCAGCTCCTGCAGCAGCGGTGCCATAAAATTGCCGAGCGCCGCCGTCAGCACAAAGCCCAGTGTTGACGCGACGATCAAGGCGAAACGAATCATTTCTCAGTCTCCAATTTTCGCCAGAATGTTATTCTCTGGCATCTTTCTGCTCTGCGTAGAAAATTTCCAGTGCCTTTTCCAGCGCCATGCCGCGGCTGGCTTTCACCAGCAGGGCGTCACCGGGCTGGATGCGGTTGAGCAGGGCATCCGCTGCCTCGCGGTAGTTGTTGGCGTGCAGGGTCTTCTGCCCCTTGGCGGCGGCCACCACGGCGGTGCGCTTGGCCTGTTCGCCATAGGTCACCAGACAGTATAGGTCGCTCTCGGCGGCCAGACGGCCCAGCTCCTCGTGGGCCTCGCGGCTCAGGTCGCCCAGCTCCAGCATATCGCCCAGCAGCGCAAAGCGGCGCTTGCAGGGAAACTCCTTGAACATGGCCAGAGCGGCCTTCATGCTGTCGGGGTTGGCGTTGTAGCAGTCCTCAATGACAGTCACGCCCTTGCTGTCCACCACCTTCTGGCGGCGGCCGGTCTGTTCAAAGGCGGCCAGGCCCTGGATCACCTTGCGGGGATCGCAGCCCAGACGAGTGGCGGCGCAGTAGGCCGCCAGCGCATTGGCCACATTGTGCTTGCCCATAGCCGGGATCTTGACCACAAAAGTGCCTTCCTCCTGATCCTCCAGCACAAAGCTCATGCCGTCCTTCTCCTGTCGGATGGACAGTGCGCACACATCGGCGCTCTCATCGGCCATGCTGAACCACACCGGCCGCACATGGGCGGGCAGCTTTGCCGCCCGCAGGAACTTGTCGTCGTAGTTCAGCACCAGCGGGGCACCCTCCGGCAGGCCGTTGCAGATCTCCAGCTTGGCCTTGCAGATGTTCTCCTGACTGCCCAGATTGCCGATGTGGGACACGCCGATGCAGGTGATGATGCCCACATCCGGGCGGGCAGCGCGGGCCAGACGGTCGATCTCGCCAGCGTGGCTCATGCCCATCTCGATCACAGCGTATTCGGTGGAAGCGCCGATGCGCATCAGGGTGCGGGGCATGCCCAGCTCGTTGTTCTGGTTGCCCTCGGTCTTGATGGTCTCACCAAAGCCGCACAAGGCCGCGTAGGTCATCTGCTTGGTGGTGGTCTTGCCCACGCTGCCGGTCACGCCCACCACCTTGGGGTGGTACTGGCTGCGGTAGTTCGCACCCATCACCATCATGGCGTGGTAGCTGTCCGGGCAGAGGATGGCTTTTTCGGCCGGGACGCCCTCCACCGGGTGGTTCACCACCACAAAGGCTGCGCCCTCTTCCAGTGCTTTGGCCGCAAAGTCGTGGCCGTCGAACCGCTCGCCGGGAAAGGCCACAAAGATGCAGCCCGGCCGCACCTCACGGCTGTCGGTGGTGACCAGCTCCACTTCCGGGTCGCTGGTGAGGAAGCCGGCAGGCACAAGCCCTGCCAGCAGCTTGCTTGCATGGATCTTTTCCATAGTTCATTCCCCTCTCGTTTTTCTGGTTCCTTTATCCACAGGTAATGGTAACGATGGTACCGCGCTGGACGCTGGCCCCCACCTCACTGCTCTGGCTCTGGACCACGCCGTTGGCATCACCCTCCACCACGCAGTTCAGCCCGGCGGCCGCCAGCATCTGGCGGGCAAAGTCCGCGCTCTTGCCGGACACGTCCGGCACCTCGGTCAGGCTGCCGTCGTAGGTGTCGGTGTACAGATACACGGTGGTGCCGTAGGGCACCTTGGCCCCGGCATGGGGGTACTGGCAGGTCACCAGCGCCGCCGTCTGGTCGGATGCCGACTCCATCAGCTGGTGCTTGAGGCCCTTGATGTTCAGCTGCACCTGCGCATTGCTCCACTCGGTGCTGATCAGGTTGGGCACCGTGACGGTGGTCTGGCTGCGGTCCTCGCCGTCGGTGGCGATGCCCAGATAGGGGGCCACCTCGCTGATGATGTTGCCGGCCACAGGAGCGGCCAGAATGGACGAATAGTCGGTGCGGGCGTTGTTGGGGTCATCCAGCATCACATAGACCAGGATCTCCGGGTCGTCGGCGGGCAGGACGGCCGCAAAGGAGGCGACCTTCTTGTAGTCACCGTCGGCGCGGCGGTGCATGTTCAGCTGTTCCGACGTGCCGGACTTGCCGCCGATGCGGTAGCCGGAAACGTAGGCGTTCTTGCCGCCGCCGGTGCCGTTGCCCACCTCGTACTCCATCATCTGGCGGATGACATCGCTGGTGGACTCGCTGATGACCTGACGGCGAATGTTGGTGCCGATCTCCTCCACCACGTTGCCGTTGGTGTCGGTGATCTTATCCACCACATGGGGGGTGACCAGATAGCCGCCGTTGACGGCTGCCGCCACGGCAGTGCACATCTGCAGCGGCGTGATGGCCATGGCCTGGCCGAATGCCGAGGAGGCCAGCTGCACCTCACCCAGCTGATTGGCCGAATAATACTTCATCAGGCCGGTCTCGCTGGGCAGGTCCACGCCGGTGCGCTCGGTAAAGCCAAAGGCGTCAAAATAATTGTAGAACTGCTGGGAGCCCACGCGCTGGCCCAGCTGGATGTAGTAGAGGTTGCAGCTCTGGCGCAGAGCGTCGGCCATGTTGATGGTGCCGTGGGCCTTGTGGCCTGCGCAGTGGTAGGTCTCCTTGGCCACGCCGTAGGCACCGGCACAGGTAAAGGTGGTGTTCATGGTCGCCACGCCGGAGTCCAGACCCATGGCCGAGGTGATGACCTTGAACACACTGCCGGGGTAGTACAGCTCGGTGATGGCCTTGTTCTTCCACAGGATATCGCGGTAGGTGCCGGTATAATCCGGGTCCGGGTCCACGATCTTGTTGCCGTTTTCGTCCAGCTTGAACTTCTTCGAGTCGTTTTCGTCCCGGAGGTAGATGGTGTACAGCTCCGGCTCTGCGGCCACCTGCTCCTGCAGGTAGGCCAGGTTGGCGCTGTAATCCAGCGGCGTGTTGGGGTCAAAGTCCGGTTTGGAGGCCATGGCCAGGATCGCACCGGTCTTGACGTTCATCACGATGGCACAGCCGCGGTTCTCGACGTTGTTGGCCGCAACGGCCTCCGTCAGGTAGCGTTCCACGATCTCCTGTACGTTCACGTCCAGCGACAGCACCAGATTGGAGCCGTCCTTGGCGGCAAAGGTGGTGGCGTTCTGGTCGGCAATGGCGTTGCCCACCGCGTTGCGCCGGGTGATGGTGCGGCCGTCCACACCGGCCAGCGTGGACTGGTAGGATTTTTCCAGGCCGTAGGTGCCCACGCCCTCGCCGTCGGTAAAGCCCAGCACGGCAGCCGCAAAGGCTCCGTAGGGGTAGTTGCGCTGAGAGCTCTTTTCCGTCGAGACGGACATCCGCCCGATGCGGTCTGCGCCGGAGCCCTTTTTGTGCGCCTTGTTGAAACCGGACACATAATCCTCAATGGACAGCTTGACGGCGTTGTTCACCTTGGTGGCCAGCACCACATAGGAGGAATCAATTTTGGACAGTGCATCGTACACGGTCTGGTATTGCTGGGTGTATTCCTCCGAGGAAGTGTCCACCGCGTCCAGACTCTCGCCGTCGCCGGAAAGCAGCCGCAGGGTGATGCCCTGGCTGACCTCGGCGCACATGGTCGGGTCAAATGTGCGCACCGTCGTTTTATCGTCGTTGGTGCTGGTGGTGTACAGAATGCTGCTGTAGCTGGGGTCAGCCCAGATATTCCACACCACGCTGGTGGAAGCCAGCGTAATGCCGTTGGCGTCGTAGATCTCGCCGCGGGTGGCCTTGACCGTGGTGTCCAGCAGCTGCTGCTGGGCGGCATACTGTCGGTACTTGGCACCGTCCCGGATCTGGATGACATACAGGCTGTGGACGACCACGGCCGATGCCAGCACGACCGCCGCCAGCCCCAGAATGCTGCACACGCGCCGGGTGCGTCCGTTGAGCCGTTCCCGCGCAAAGGCCGGGCGCACCCGGTAGCCTTTGCCCTTTTTTTTGTTGGAATCTTGTTGCATGCTGTTCTCCCGCAGACAGGGCGGAGCACCCGTTCTGCCTGCTGTTTTCTTCAGGATATCGGCCCGCGCGGCGGCTGCCCCGGACCGGCTAAAAACCGAAAAAGCGTGCGCTGCCGCACGCTTTCCCGTTTTGATGTTATTTTACGGTGCCCAGAATGGTCACAGCACCGTTGTAGATGAAGCTGGTCCACTGCCGCACAGGGGACTGCTGACGCTCCAGCGCACCGGACTCGTTCAGCCGGATGTAGGTGATCTGGCTGGGGTCGATCTTCATCAGACCCAGACGGCTGGCCGCTTCTTCCACGCTGGTGATGTTGGTCTTGCTGTTCAGGGTGCTGTTGTAGTAGGTGTACTGGCTCTGGGCGCTCACCAGCTGGGCCTTGGCGTCCTGGATCTGATCATTCAGCTCCACCAGCTGGGCCTCGCTCATCAGCAGGCTGATGGCAAACCCGGTGAGCAGGGCTGCCGCCACCAGATGCATGGCATTGCGCAGCGCTGCCTGCAGCGGCGAAAGACGGCGTTTGCCGCCCTTTTCCACGCGCAATGCGGTCTTGCGCTGTGTCTGCGGCACTTTTCTGCGCCGCGCGGTGTTGTAATCGTATGCTGCCTGACCCATGGTTTCCTCTCCTCCTCACAGGATGCCTTCGGCATTCCTCAGCACTTTTCCAACACACGCAGATGAGCCGACCGGCTGCGCCGGTTTTCTTCCAGCTCCTGCGTGTTGGCTTCAATGGGTTTGCGGGTAATGAGCTTTGCCTTGGCCTTGCCGCCGCACACACACACCGGAAACTCCGGCGGGCAGGTGCAGGCCGTGGCCCAGCGGCGGAACTTGTTTTTCACCAGCCGGTCCTCCAGCGAGTGGAAGGTGATCACGCACAGCCGCCCGCCGGGCGCAAGATGCTCGAAAATGGTGTCCAGCCCCTCTTCCAGCGCATCCAGCTCATGGTTCACGGCAATGCGCAGCGCCTGAAAGGTGCGGCGGGACGGGTTCTTGTTCTTGCGCCGCTCCGCCGGCGGCATGGCGCTGGCCACAATGTCGGCCAGCTGCAAAGTGGTCTCGATGGGCGCGTTCTCCCGCGCTTCCTCGATCTTGCCGGCGATCTGCCAGGCAAAGGGTTCTTCGCCGTAGTCCCGCAGGATGCGGGCCAGGTCCTCACGGCTGAGGGTGTTCACCAGATCTGCCGCCGTCTCACCCTGCTGGCTCATCCGCATGTCCAGCGGTGCATCTGCCCGGTAGGAAAAGCCCCGGGCCGCATCGTCCAGCTGGTGGCTGGAAACGCCCAGATCCAGCAGTGCACCGTTGATCTTGTCGATGCCCAGCTCTTCCAGCGCCTGCCCGGCGTAGCGGAAGTTGATCTGCACCACGGTGGCCGGCAGCCCGGCCAGACGGGCCCGGGCCGTCTGCACGGCGTCGGGGTCCTGATCCAGCGAGATCAGCCGCCCGCCCTTTGCAGCATCCAGCCGCAGGGCGATCTGGCGGGAGTGGCCCGCACCGCCTGCGGTGCCGTCCAGATAGGTGCCCGCCGGGTCGATGGCCAGCCCTTCCAGGCATTCGTTCAACAGAACCGGGATATGCTCAAATGAGGTCGGGTCAAAGGGCACGTTTTCTTCTGAAGCCATTGGCACGGCCTCCTTTCTCTCTTGCAGAATTCTTATGTCAGATGTGCAGGCTGCGCAGCCGGGCTGCACGCTGCTCATTGCTCACCGCCGCGCGGCGGGCGTTCCAGACGTCGGTGGCCCAGATCTCGGCGTGGTTGCGGTTGCCGATGATGGTCACATCCTTTTCCAGCCCGGCATAGCTGCGCAGCTCTGCCGGCAGAAGGATGCGTCCCTGCTTGTCCGGCACCACCTCGCAGGCGGTGCTGAACAGATCACCGGACACCTCCCAGCTGTCCATCAGCTCGTCGGCCTCCAGCTTTTCCGCCAGCTTTTCCACCTCGGGCAGCGGCAGTGCGAACAGGCAGTTGTCCACCCATTCCAGCACCACGAAGCTCTCGCCCATGGCGTCGCGGAACTTTGCGGGGAAGTTCAGCCGCCCTTTGGCGTCGATGGTATAGTCATACCGGCCAAAGAACATGCTGCCCGCCCCCTTTCGGGGCTGTGGAGAGGGCCTTTGCCCTACTTTTACCCACTTTACCCCACTGACACACATTTATTGTAGCAAATCAAGCCCCCGATTGCAAGGTTTTTTGTCCCTGTTTTTGCGGCAAAATGTCACAAAAAAAGTCCCTGCGGGCCGTCATTTTTGCCTGCAGGGACGCATCATTTTTCAGGATGTGGAATTTGTGTGGAAATCAGCCGTTTTTCTTGGCGTTCTGGCGCAGGTTGGCGCGCACGTTCTTTACCTGTGCGGCATTCTCCACCATCGCCTCTTCCGTGGTCTTGAGCATGTTGTCGCAGTAGTCGGTCACGGTCTGACGCAGCGTGCGCGATTCGCTCTGGGCAGCGGCGGTGATCTCGGCGGCGCGCTGCTGGGCGGCTTTCACGATCTCGGCATCGCTCACCAGGATGCGGGCGCGCTCCTCGGCCTTCTTCACGATGGCCTGGGCCTGTGCATTGGCCGTGTCCACGATCTGGGCACGGTCGTTCACGATCTGCTGGGCCTGCCGCAGCTCGCCGGGCAGGTTTGCGCGGATATCATCCAGATAATCCCGGACCTTTTCCACGTCCACCAGACGCTTGCCGCCGGACAGCGGCATGCTGGTGCTCTCTTCCAGCGTATCTTCAATGGTGTCCAAAAGCTCGTTCACGTTCATAGTGCTTCCCCCTCCTGCTGCATGGGCTTCGTATATTTCCACAGCAGCACCTTGCCATACTTATACTGCTTCTGCAGGGTCAGGCCGCCCACCTGTGCCGGCAGCACAAGGCCCGTTTCGCTCTCGCACAGCACAGTGCCGCCGGGTGCGGTGCACTTGTCCACCGCCGGCAGGATCTTTTCCAGTGTACCGCCCCGGAACGGCGGATCCAGCAGCACCACGTCGAACTGCTCCCGGCAGGCCGACAGATACCGGGCAGCCTCGCCCACATTGACCCGGCTGCGGTCGAACACACCGCAGGTCTTGCAGTTGCGCATCACGATGTTCACCGCCTCGCGGTTCTCATCCAGGAACACGCACCGGGCCGCGCCGCGGCTCAGCGCCTCGATGCCCAGCTGTCCGCTGCCGGCATACAGGTCCAGCACCCGCGCGCCCGGCAGGTCGAACTGTACAATGCTGAACATGGCCTCCTTCACCTGCGAAAGGGTGGGCCGGGTCACGTCCGTCCCGGGCAGGGCTTCCAGACGCCGTCCCCGGGCTTCTCCTGCGATCACGCGCATGATTTGACCTCCT
>UMHI01050997.1_pt1 | contig 11161 bp, 10 predicted proteins | sample 1965481 | NCBI WGS metagenome assembly UMHI01 (sample SAMEA4836093, study PRJEB28245) | human gut metagenome | biome: gut microbiome; material: fecal sample | place: Denmark | collected 2008 | reverse complement strand
ATCAGAATTCTGTTGCATTTGCAAGTTGAATTCAGCATTTTTTCAGTAATCATTTATATTGTTTTGGAATAATTGTACTTTAATTGGGATAAATCAATATCTGAGAATTTTCTGATAAATAAGGATACGCATAAAAACTGTTGGTGATTTTATCAATATGAAATATTCCAAATTCTATTCTCATGCATTTTCAAAACATTATTAAATCAATTAAAAGATATTATCCTGTTTCTGACGATTCTGTCAGACAGCTTGTCGAACATTTTACGCAGCATCATTTCCCAGCCAAATATTTGATTATAAGGGGAGGCATTATCGATAGAAATGTATACTTTATAGAAGAGGGATTGACTCGTTCCTATTGTCTTGTAGATGGAGATGAACATACTACTTGGTTTTCTAAAGAAGGGGATATTGCTTTGGGTTTGTTATGTTTATATCACAATAAAGCAGGTTTTGAATATGTTGAAACAGTTGAACCGACGTTGGCATATTCAATACCTATAGGCATATTGAATAAACTGTATGATACTAATATTGAAATAGCTAATTGGGGACGGGTTATTCATCAAGAATGTCTGCTTTCGTTACAATGTGTAAGAATAGATAATCTTACCATGACGGCAAAAGAAAGATACAATGTTCTTTTAAAAAGATTTCCAGATATATGTCAAAGGGTTAATTTGGGGTATATAGCTTCTTTTCTTGGTATATCAATATCTACTTTGAGTAGAATCAGAGCTGAACAATAGATATATTTTGATTTAAGTCAAAAAGCTTATTTTTTATAGCGCCTACTTTTGTATCAAAAAACTATGAAAGAGTTATTGATTAAAAAAGAAGGTAAGCGTATTATATGGCTCGATTTTGTAAAGTTCATTGCTATCTTTATGATGATAGCAGTACATTGTACAGATAATGTAACGCCGGCTGAGCGTTCAGAATCGTGGTATAATCTTTGGGGAAGCTTTTATGGTTCGTTTATGCGTCCTGCCATACCTCTTTTTGTTATGGTTACGGGTGCACTACTTTTACCTGTAAAGCAGAACATTTCCACATTTTATAAAAAACGTCTGACTAGACTTCTTGTACCTTTTATTATGTGGTCTGTTCTGTATAATCTTTTCCCATGGATAACCGGATTGTTGGGGCTTTCACCAACAGTGATTAATGATTTTTTTGCATGGGCAGAACCTGACCAGTCTTTTTCTAGTGCCTTGCATAATATTCTGATGATTCCTTTCAATTTTTCTATGTTGGCGATACAGATGTGGTATGTATATCTTCTTATTGGGTTGTATCTTTATATGCCAGTCTTTTCGGCATGGGTCAGACAGGCATCAGTCAAAGAGCAGAAGGTATTTCTTGCTTTTTGGTTTATATCTCTTTTTATTCCTTATTTAAGGGAATACCTGACAAAAGACCTTTGGGGAACATGTTCTTGGAATGAGTTTGGACTTTTATATTATTTTGCTGGATTTAATGGGTATTTGCTATTAGGCCATTATATTATAAACAATAATATCAATCTTAGTTGGAGGAAGTTGGCTGTTATTGGAATTCCTTCGTTTGTTATAGGCTATTGTGTTACGTTTTTGGGCTTTAAATCCATAACAGCGGTTCCAGGTCAGCCTGTAGAATTGGTTGAACTATTCTTTACGTATTGTTCACCAAATGTATTGATGATGACTCTTCCTATTTTTCTTGTTGTTAAAAAAATACAGTTCTGTTCTGCTGCTATAAAACGTTTTGTTGTCAGTATTTCTACATGTACGTTTGGTATCTGGATGTCACATTACCTTTTTCTCGGTCCATGCTATATGTTTGTTGAGTCATTGCCTTTACATACAATGGTGAAGATGATAATATGTACCATATTGTTGTTGTCGGTTACTTGGGGCTTTGTTTATATGGTAAGAAAATGGAGTAATATAGGCAAATGGATAATGGGGTAATAAAAATTAAACGTATCAATGCCGTCGATGTATTGCGTGGTTTTGCCATTTCGGCCATACTTTTTATACATTCTTCCAATCATTTTCTATATTCCAGTATGCCCCAAAACTCGCCCGATTGGCTTTTGCAACTGGATGAAGTACTGAAATCATTTTTGTATTTCCTCTTTGAGGGTAAAGCTTATTCTGTCTTTGCTTTACTTTTCGGATTTACATACGCACTTCAACTCGATAAAAGAATGGCTAAAGGACTGGATATGAAGTACAGAATGATATGGAGGATGTTTCTGTTGGTTCTTTTCGGTTTTCTCAATGCTGCATTTTTTGCCGGAGGTGATTCGTTAATTTTCTATGCTTTATGTATGATACCTGTTATATTTCTAAGGCATGTTAAAAATAAGGTACTCTTTGGAGTTGGGCTTTTCTTTTTAGCTCAACCTTTTGAATGGTTAAATTATGCTTTTCATCTGTTTGGTGATAGCTATGGCGTATTTTATGAAAATGTAGGTAATATATTGAAATCCGGTGATTTTGTCGAGACGGTGAAGATGAATGTAACAGGCGGTGTTAAAGGATGTTTGCTTTGGGCTTTGCAGACTGGGCGACTGTCTCAGACTTTGGGACTTTTTTGTTTCGGAATGTTGGCATATCGTACAGGTTATTTTATTAAGAATATTTCTTTTTATAAGCAACTTACATTTTATTTCCTGATGTTGTTTGTACTGTTGTATACAATATTGTTTGTGGTTGACAATATTCCGGTACGATTATATTATAATCTTTCCTTTTCGGCTTTTATAATAAATTTATTGCTCTTTATTTATTATAAAAGCTTTAATATTTCTTTTTGGAAATATATAATGGTTTATGGTAGAGTGAGTTTGACTAACTTCATAGGGCAAAGTGTAATTTGTTCTTTTCTGTTTTATCCGTGGGGATTACATTTGGGGGGCGTTGCTGGTACTTCAATAAGCATGATATTTGCGTTTTTTGTTTGGATAATACAAATATACTTTAGCTATGTTTGGCTCAATTGTCATAAACAAGGACCGTTGGAATATCTATGGCATAAATGGACCTGGATTTAAAAAAAGATAAGCAAATAAAATTATAAACCCTCTGCTTTTTCTTGGCTCTTCTACAGATCTCTTTTGGCTGAACAAGACAAATGTAATATCTTTGATGGAAGTAGATTCCATCTTGGTGTTTAAGTTGGATAACTGAAGAAATCACTTCCTTTGACGACCGGTTGGTTCGATGTTTGGTAGAAAAGAGGGGCCAGTTTTATGTTATGGGCTACTAGAAATCTGGAATGTACTATGTGAAATGTTTTAATATACTAGATTATGGAAACTAGCATTTGGATAACAGCTGCCATCTTGTTTGTATTGGGACTGCTTGTCAGAAGATACCCCAATCTTATAGCGGGTTACAACACCATGAGTGCAGAACAGAAAAAGAAAGTAGATATAAAAGGTCTGTCAGGTTTCATGTGCCGTTCGCTATGTGTAATGGCGGTGCTTATGATTCTATCCTATTATGCAATGGGGGTAATGTCTGTGAGCGAGAAGGTTACATCAATCGTGTCGACTACGCTGATACCCATCATCGGAGTGATTTATGTGGTGGTGAGGGTTCAGCGTTATGATCACAACGGGAAATGAAGCAGCTATAATTGTCTTTATTCTGTTCCCTGCGACACTATCTTTATATGTCCTTTGCCAATTCTATAAACAATGTTCCCATTAGAATAATGCCTACCCCGATACAGAGGATGATGAGCAGCCAATTCATATATTTGGTTTTCGGCTTGGTCACGTCATGTAGATTGCATAAGAAATATTCCTTGAAGAACAAATAGATGGCAGGTACTGATGCGCTGGCCAACAGGTAGTCTTCGGGTATCTTGAAGAAAAAGGTCTTCGAGAATCCTATCATTGCCCAATGGCAAAGTAGCAGCACAATGAACAGATTTATTTTCCGGGAGAACATCAATAAAATTCCAATGGTAAAAACTACAACAGAGCATGGCATGACAGGGGAAGTGATGGTCGGGAAATCCATACCTCGTAGTATGGAAGCTATCGGATACAGGAAAGGCATGTACAGCAGGAAACAGGCCAGTCTGGTATATTTATGATTCCGTTCAAAAGGAGTATATCCTGTCAGCAGGTCCCAAAGCCATGAGGCGGCAAGGATTCCCCAAAAGATAGCCATGACATTGTTATAGCTTCGTTCTGCACAATAGACATAGAAATAGACGATGGAAATCCAAAGATAGAGTGCTATCAGAAAGATTTTCATGCTGATGATACTCCGTTGGCAAGGTTTCTTGATTAGATAAGTGGTCAGGCAGATACCGGTTAACGTGATGATAAGTTGGTATATCCAGGTTGAGGAATTGTATAACGCAATTGTTCTCCAAAATGTTTCCATCGTGTTATTGTTTTTTAGTTTTTGGTTAATGAGGAGTTTTGCTCCAAGAAAATGAACATGAGACAAGGTGGCATCTGTCGGATCTATTGCAAATAGATATGGAATGAGTCGAAAACAGCCGTTATTGACAGATTTGACAGGTCAATAACGGCTGAATCAATCAGATAAAATATTATGCGTCTTTTCTGTGATGACGTATTCCCAATATAATAATGATGACAGTACCTGCCAACAGTAATCCTAAAGCTGTATAGGCTATTGTTTCTGTGACATGCAATGATTTCGGGTCGAAGGTAAATTCGATGGTATGTTTACCCGCCGGAACATTCATGGCACGTAAGATGTAGTCGGCACGTCCGTGAGGAACTTCTTTGCCGTCAATGAAGGACTGCCATCCCGGATAATAGATTTCCGAGAATACTACGACACCTCCTTTCGGGCTGTTTACCTCGTATGTCAGTGCGTTGGGTTCGTATGTGGTCAGGGTGATAGTATTCAGACTGTCAGCTACAGCCGTTTCTGCCTTCACTTCGGCTGCGAAACGTTTGTCAACCACGGCCGTATGCTTCGGGTCCATCTGATGCAAGGCATCGATTTCCTGGTTGGCATTGTCTACATATTTCACTTTATCCACAAACCAGGCATTGCCCATAGCATACGGATTGAGTATAGGTACGGTATTGCCATCCTGTAACGGGAAGATGTAATACCGGGTGTTCAGCATGTTCAGTACCGGGAAGTGGCTGGCGTCCACTTGAGTCATATCACCGCCTGCAGCCGGAAGTTCCTTGAACAAGGAAGTGATTTCTCCCTGAATATGTTCTTCGATGATTTCCTGATAGCGACGCAGTTTGGCAGCGTGGTAACCTCCGATGCTCTTGTGCCAATACGAAGTTTCGTTTTCGTTGAAGATATTGGTAGACAGGTTCAGGACACGGAAATCCAGTGTCTTGTCGGCCAGAATCTCTTTATCTGTCTGCGAAGGTTCCAGAAAAGGTTTCATGTCTGAACCTTTGGCTACGAATTGTCCGTCATACAAATAACGCTTGTTGACTCCCCACATGTCTATCAGGCAGACCAAGGTAATCAGAGCGATAGTCCATTGGGCTTTAAGCTTACCCATGCAGTATAATCCCAGGATAATGAATCCGACAAGAATGAAAATCAGACTGCGCCAGGCATCGGCAGTAAATACCGCTACACGCATTTCTTCCAGATTCATCAGAATCGGAGTCAGCTGTTCCTGCGGGATAGCTGACTGTAAAGCGCTCATTTCGGCGGTAGAAATATAGTTCGGGAAGAAGAAGCGTGGAGCCGCGGCAAACAGCAGGGCCAGACCTCCGGTTAATCCCAGGCTGATATAGAAGGCTTTAGCCCGTTCCTTGAACAAGGCCGGATGCTCTATCACTTCTTTCAAAGCCATGATGCCTAGCAGGGGTATTGTAAATTCTGCAATCACCAGGATGGAAGAAACCGCGCGGAATTTATTGTACATTGGCACATAGTCGATGAAGAAATCGGTCAGTCCCATGAAATTCTTTCCCCATGAAAGCAGGATAGAAAAGACTGTGCCGCCTAGCAATGCCCATTTCATTGGTCCCTTCACCAGAAAACATCCCAAGATGAACAGGAATACTACAAAAGCACCGACATATACCGGGCCGGCTGTACCCGGTTGTTCGCCCCAGTATTGTCCGATCTGTGTATACAGTCCCATGTAGTTCGGGTCCGCTTTTGCCATGGCCGTTGTGTTCTGTGAAAGCGGAACAGATGCTCCTCCTTTCACATTCGGTACCAATAGCGAGAATGTTTCTCCGATACCATAGCTCCATTGCGTGATATAGTCACGTTCCAGTCCGCTGCTGGTTTGGTTGGCTGTATTTTCTTTTATCAGTTCACTTTTCCCCCGCATGCTTTCCTTGCTGTACTGATAAGTGTGATACAGGTTGGATAGGTTGACACAGATACCTACCAGTCCGGCTATAACAAGTATTCCTGTCGATTTCAGGAAATCGTTGAATTGTTTTTCTTTCCAGGCTGATACACCGAATGCGATAGCCATGAACAGCATGACGAACAAGAAATAGTAAGTCATCTGCAAGTGGTTGGATACAATCTGAAGCGCTACAAAAAGAGCGGTGACAATGCTTCCCGACAAATATTTCTTCCGGTAAATCAGGACCATACCGGCGATGGTAGGTGGAATATAGGCCAGTGTGACGAATTTCCAGATATGACCGGCGGCAATGATGATGAAGAAATACGAGGAGAATGCCCAGATAATGGCTCCTAAAGCCGACATCCAGACTTTGAAGTTGAAGGCACGCAGCAGGATATAGAATCCCAGCAGCATGACAAATACATACCATACATAGGTAGGCAGAAACAGGTGATACAGGTTTTGTACATAGTTCAGCAGTTTGCTGGAACCGTAACTCGGTGCCAACTGGTAGGTCGGCATCCCTCCGAACAAGGCGTTTGTCCATCGCGTAGTTTCCCCTGTACGGTCATGAAATTCTTTGGCTTCCTGTCCGGCACCGATTCCGGCCACAGCATCATGTTGGGCCAGGATTCTTCCTTCGGTCACTGCCGGATAGAAATATACAAACGAGATGACCATGAAAAGTAAGACTGCCACTATATCAGGAAGTAGCTTCTTGAACAGACTCATAAACAGAATACTTTATTAATTATTAATTCTTTTCGACCGACAAAGATAACACAATACTGACTGAAAAGTCGTAAATTTGCTGACGAAAATCTTTTTTAACGCATGAAAATAGGAATCATAACTGCCATGTCTTCTGAACAGAAGCAACTGGCCAATCAGCTTGAGAACAAGACAGAACACATTGAAGGACCTTTTTCTTATATTGAAGGTACTATCCGACAAAATACCATTATTCTGATGCAGTGTGGTATCGGTAAAGTAAATGCAGCTGCAGGAACCGTAGAGCTTATCCGTCATTTTGCCCCGGATTGTATTATCAGTACAGGAGTAGCGGGCGGTATAGATACTTGTCTGAAAGTCATGGATGTAGTGGTGAGCCGTCAGATTGTTTATCACGACGTATGGTGCGGCGAAGGAAATGCATACGGTCAGATTCAGGGATTGCCGACTTTCTTTCAGGGAAATGATACACTGTTCAACTGTGCTTTGAGTCTGGATACTGAGACTGCTATTCACGGAGGACTTATCTGTACCGGCGATAAATTCATTACCGACCGTCACGAACTGGATGCCATCAAGGCGAATTTTCCGGAAGGTCTGGCTGTCGATATGGAATCGGCTGCTATTGCTCAAGTATGTTACTTGTATAAGATACCGTTCATCAGTTTCCGTATTATCAGCGATACACCGGGAGCCGACAAGCATTTTGAACAATATCTGAATTTTTGGGGAGAGATGGCCGACCGTTCATTCCGTGTTACTGAAACTTTCCTGAAAGCATTACCTCATAAACTTTAATTCCAAGGACATGAAAAAAATACCTAGCTTTACAGTTGACCACATTCATTTGTTGCGGGGAATTTACGTATCCCGTCAGGATGAAGTAGGTGGAGAGATCGTGACTACTTTCGATATCCGCATGAAGGAACCGAACCGTGAACCGGCGTTGGGGCCGGCTGCTATCCATACTATTGAACATCTGGCAGCCACTTTCCTGCGTAATCATCCGACATGGGCCGATAAGATTATCTATTGGGGGCCGATGGGTTGTCTTACAGGAAATTATCTGGTTGTGAAAGGCGACTTGACTTCTCGTGAAATAGCTCCACTTGTGACAGAGACATTCCGTTTCATTGCCGGGTTCGATGGAGATATACCAGGTGCTTCTCCGCATGACTGTGGAAACTACCTGATGATGAACTTGCCGATGGCCAAATGGGAAGCAGCGAAATACCTGCATGAGGTACTGGAACAGTTGACAGATGCCAATCTGGAATATCCGAAATAGTTACAATAAAAAATCAGCCGTTCTTCCGGAGAGGAGGAACGGCTGATTTTTTGTTCGTTGCAGCAAGTAAACGGATTACTTACGCAGACCGAGTTCTTTAACGATGGCACGGTATCTTTCGATGTCGCGGTCTTTCAAGTAAGACAGCAAGGCACGACGCTTACCTACCAAAGTAGTCAGAGCTCTTTCAGTGCTATAATCTTTTCTGTTGAGCTTCATGTGCTCAGTCAGGTGAGAAATACGGTATGAAAACAATGCAATCTGAGACTCTGGAGACCCAGTATCAGTGTTAGACTTTCCGTACTTTTCAAAGATTTCTTGTTTTTTAGCTGCGTCTAAATACATAATTTTGACTATTTATTAAAATGTATAAATTTGATTTGCGGGTGCAAAGATAGATATAATCTTTTAAACGACAATTCTTTTCTGCGTTTTTTTCAAAAATTACTGCGTGTTAAAACTTAGTGGTCACGTTCGTTTGCATTTTCTACGAAAGTTGCTAAGGTAATCGGTTCGATTTCTTCGAAGTCTTCTTGGCGCGTCTGACAAGTTTTGCAGCTGCAGCTACGGCATTTGGTATGTTCGAAGACTGTACAGGGGTCCAGATGAATGGTCAGCTGGATACGATCTGCATATTTCTTTTCCAGAATTTCTCTCAATCGTGCTCCTTCCCGGTGTCCTTCTTCGATATTGTAGAACCAGGGAAGTGTCAGATCGCAATCCATATACAGATAATTGCCGTATTTGATGACTTTGGCATTATGTATGTCTATCCAGTCTGCAGAACGTTTTTCGTTCAGTTCCAGAGCCATATCGTTCAGTAAGTCTTCATCTGCCTTATCCAACAGGTTGGCGATGGTTTTCCGCAGGATGGAGATACCTGTTACGATGATGATGCCTCCGAACAGGAAGGCCAGAACACTGTCTATCCAGGCCATTCCGGTGAAATACAGTACAAGCAGACCGGCTACCAGTCCGATAGTGGAATAAGTGTCCGACTGCAGGTGTTTTCCACCCGCTATCAAGGCCATGGAATTATACCGTTTTCCTATATGTACACTATACCAGCCCATCAGGTAATTGAGCAGTCCGGAAAAGGCGACTATGTAGATACCTATATCCAGTTTCTGAATGCCTACCGGAAAAAACAGATGAAGTATACCTTCATATACAATCAGCAGCCCGGCAAAAGTTATCAGAATCCCTTCGACGGAAGCGGATACCTGTTCCATTTTTCCGTGACCGAACGGATGACTTTTGTCTTTAGGTTTGGCAGACCAGTGGAGGCTATAGAGACTGACAAAACCGGCTACTACATTTACAATGCTTTCCATAGCATCGGTCAAGATACCGACTGAATTAGTCAGCCAGTAAGCTGCAAATTTACCGATCAATATCAGGGATGAGATTGATACAATCCATCCTTGTACTTTCTGTTTTAGTTGCTCTTCGTTCATGTTTCTCCTGTTTTTATATATGAAACTGTATGAATCCTTTCTCATGGTTGACCATAAGAAAGGATTATTGAAAAATCTTAAACAGGCTGCAAATTTAATCAGTTCTTGACAGGTATATCCTGCCGATGGTCAAGATTTACGGCAATGTCCCTACATTTGGAACGAATCGAAATAATGGTTGCCTTTTGAGGCTTGGAAATAAGTGGATTCTCATAGGAAATGATTGAAAGGACCGGATTCCTGTTTAAGGTTCTTTGTCGTTGGAACTTAGATTCTCCGATAGAGAAATGTATATTTGAGGTTCGGAGACTGTATGTCTTCCGTATGCAGAACCTTGTATGTTGGCTCATTAAAATGAAATGCTAGGTAAAAGCGATGGCATGGTGAAACATGGCCTGTTCATTTTTCGGGAGTAAATTTTGTGTTCTGCATGTATATCATTAGTTTTGTAGATATAAGTGCGCATGTACTTGTTTCTTTAACCGATTATTTTTTAAGAGATGAATGTGAAAGACGTTTTGTTGGTGACTTTTTCTCCTACCCGTACATCCTGGCGTATAGGAGAAGCGATTGCGCGCGGCACATCGTATGAGAATGTCCGGGTGCTGGATTTGACATATGAAACAGAGGAAACTCCGATAGAAGTATCTGCTGAAACATTGTTGGTGGTAGCGGTTCCGGTATATGGTGGAAAAGTGGCTCCACCGGCTTTGAAGCGGATGAGTGGTTTAAAGTTGTCAGGAACTCCTGTCGTGTTGGTAGCCCTTTACGGGAATCGTGCTTATGAGCAGGCACTGGTAGAATTGGAAGGTTTCATTACCGGAAAAGGAGGTCAGATTGTAGCTGCCGGAGCTTTTGTGGGCGAACATTCATACAGTGTGAAGGCTCATCCGGTAGCTGCCGGTCGTCCGGACGTGCGGGACCTGGAAGTAGCCGAGGCTTTTGGCCGGAATATCCGGTTGAAACTTGATAAGGAACCTGTTGAAACGGTAAACACCGCTGATTTGCCCGACAAGGCAATGGCTACGGAAGAGATGCTCCGTTTCCGGGGCGATGTGCAGGCGGCTTTAAAGGGAGGAGCTGTGGTTCCTCAGACTCCTAGTGTAGATGAAGCGTTGTGTAATCATTGTGGCACCTGTGTCAGCCAATGTCCTACGCAAGCCATTGTTGAAGGAGAAGAAACCATGACGATAGCCGACCGTTGTATCCGTTGCTGTGCTTGTGTCAAAGTCTGTCCGCAGCAGGCACGAACATTCGATACACCTTTCTCGGCATTGCTTAGCAAGCATTTCGGCGAACAGAAAGAAAATAAGATGCTGAATTCAACTTGCAAATGCAACAGAATTCTGATTAA
>UMHI01051672.1_pt1 | contig 11191 bp, 8 predicted proteins | sample 1965481 | NCBI WGS metagenome assembly UMHI01 (sample SAMEA4836093, study PRJEB28245) | human gut metagenome | biome: gut microbiome; material: fecal sample | place: Denmark | collected 2008 | reverse complement strand
CGGAGGAAGTGGAGCAGCTGGAACTTCCCCCAGAGTGGCTAAAGTAAAAAATCAGTGCCGGTTGCCGTTTTGTTGTCGAGCCGGTTGTCGGTCTGGTTGTCGGGCGAAAGTCTGAAAACCCCTGATTTGATGGGCATTTTCTCTCTCCTGACAACCATGACAACCGACTTTTATAAAAAAAGAAGAAAAAGAAAATAGAGCATCTGCCCGACAGAGTTTTAAGGTTTTCTGATGTCCGTTGTCAGGACTTCGTTGTCAGCCTTTCCTTTGTCGGGCTTTTTTACAGGAGGTGTCGCACATGGAACAGGTAGCAGCCAAAACGAAAGCAGGACAGGCAAGTCCGGCAGGAACATTCAGCATGAAGCTGGGCAAGACCACCTATGTGGTGGGCGTTCATTTCAGCCAGACCGCAAAGGACACGCTGGAGGACAAAATGAAGCGGCTGATGAAGGACGATGTGAAATCATCGAATTTTTGATGCAAAACTCGGTGAGATATTCCCTTTATTTATCTTGACAAAACACTCCCGAAAGGAAGTCTGCTTGTCGAGTGCGGCCGGCTGATGGAGCGCGCAGGGTACAAAATCAAGGTATTCAACACCATCAACTTCAAAAAGTCGATGCACTATAATCCCTTCGCCTATATTCACAGCGAAAAGGATAAGACTCTGCCGGAGCTGCGAGAAAGTCTGGAGGTGATCAGCAAGACCGCAGACGGCCTCATCAATGATATAGACGGACATTATGCAGTAATTCTGAAAGAACGCGAGGCGGAGCTGATTGCATCTGAGCCGGCCATGGCGATGGAGCGCCTTTATACTGTAGATGACCGGTATCTTCATGTTCAGCGCACGGACATCGGCGTGGACTACACAATTTACGATAGGACTTCCATGAAGGGACTCGACGGCGGTCAACTGGATATGGAAATCAACACGCTGGCCGAGGCGGCACTGGAAATCTGCAAATCCCATGGAATCGGGCAGAACGCCCCGCTTCAGGTTGCAGATATTGGGATACTGGATGAACTGCAGGTTTCGCAGGATGCAGCGATATCCATCGAGCCACCCGTCCAGGAGCCTCCGGAGCCGGAGACGGACATTCCACCTGACCCGGCAATTTCGGTGGAGGCGCGAAACTCCTACGGCTATACGGACGACGCGATGCTCCCACTGACAAAAGAGCGCGCTCTGGAGCTGTTCGAGCGAGATGTGCCGGTATATCTCCTCTATGGTGACAATACCGAAGCGATGGTTTTTGAGCAGACTGAGATTCTGAATCACGACGGCATCTTCGGAATCGATCGTGCGGACTGGGAGGCTGTGAAGGAGCAGTTTCCTGTCATCTCGGAAAACAAGTGGCAGAAAGCGTTTCTGCAGAATCCGGCAGACAGCTACTGCATCTATCAGCTCCGACGTGATTCGGAGCTGGCGGATCTTTGCTTTATGAATTCTCACTATCTCCGGGAACACGATATCGAGCCTGATTTTGATCATTACGAGGCAGTTTATTCCGGCTCACTCCCGTCTGGCAGCAGTACAGAAGCCCGTTTGGATGAACTGTACATGAAATTCAACGCCGAGCATCCGCAGGATTTTACCGGACACAGCCTGTCGGTCAGCGACATCGTTGTCTTGAGACAGAATGGTGCGGTAAGCTCCCATTATGTGGACAGCGTGGGCTTTACAGCTGTACCCGCTTTCCTGCCGGACAATTACCTCAAAAATGCAGAGATGTCCATGGAGGACGATTACGGAATGATCGATGGCATCATCAACAACGGCTCAAAGGAACAGCCGGAGGTTAAGCCCAAGGCTCCTGATTTGGCAGCACTGTTTGAAGCGGCAAGACAGGTCGCTCAGGATGAAAAGCCTGCTCCTGAACGGAGTAAAAAGCCTTCCGTTCTGGCGATGCTCCATGCACCCGCGCCGTCCAGAAGCGAAAAGAGCGCACAGACAAAAAGCGCAGAAAGGGATTTGATATGATGAATTTCACGAACGACGAGATGAATCTGATGTGCATCTACAGTGCAGGCAGCAGCCGTACCGGCCTGATGCAGAAACTCACGGAAATGAAGAAGTATCTGGAGCGCGATGAGGTGCAGCTTCTGGCGCTGACCGAATCAACGCTTGCAAAATTGGGAACACTGACAGATGAGGAGTTCGGGCAGCTAGAGTTTTACCCTGATTTCGATGTCTGATTCTATTCCGAAAAAAGGTACAATTGCGCTCGGTTTCGGAATAGAGCTCACTTTCTAATTCAGATTTTTGCGGTAAACCGCAAAAATCTTTTGCAGACCGGTTGTAAAATGACTCCGTGCGTGGTATAATACTATTGCGGATAATTGCAGTAAACCGCAAAAATCCGCAATAGGAGGTGCTACGCATGGAAATTAAAAGAGACCGTTACCTGAATTTGTTGATCAGCAAGAAGCATAACGGATTGATTAAAGTAATAACCGGCATGAGGAGATGCGGAAAATCTTATCTTCTGTTCAATCTCTTCAAGGACTACCTGCTTTCGGAAGGAATAGAAGAAAGCCATATTATTGAGATTGCGTTTGACGCTTATGAAAACAAACAGTTTCGTGATCCCGATGTGCTCTATCCTTATCTGAAAGAACAGATCAAAGACGACGGCATGTATTATGTGCTGCTTGACGAGGTGCAGCTGCTCGGGGAATTTGAGGCGATCCTGAACAGTCTTACCCGAATGAAAAATGTGGATGTGTATGTGACCGGAAGTAATGCCCGCTTCCTTTCCAAAGATGTGATCACCGAGTTCAGAGGACGCGGCGATGAGGTGCATATGTACCCACTCAGCTTTGCGGAATTCATGTCGGTTTATCCCGGCACGAAGCAGGATGGCTGGAATGAGTATGTGCTGTACGGCGGGCTTCCGCTGGTGCTGAGCTTTACCACTCCGGATCAGAAAATAGCGTTTCTGAAATCTCTCTTTGAGGAAACCTATATTTCGGATATTGTTGGACGGCACAACATTCGCAACAAGGCAGAACTGGAAGAGCTTCTGAACATTCTTTCCTCCGCAATCGGTTCGCTGACAAACCCTGAGAAACTGTCTGCAACCTTCCGGTCGGTCAAGAATAAGAAGATCAGCAGCGCTACAATCAGGAAGTATATTGATTATCTCTGCGATTCCTTCCTGATCGACAGTGCCGTCCGGTATGATGTGAAAGGCAAAAAATACATTGATACCCCGGTGAAATACTATTTCACTGACATGGGACTGAGAAATGCCCGTTTGAATTTCAGACAGCTGGAAGAAACGCACAGTATGGAAAACATCATCTTCAATGAGCTGAAAATCCGCGGCTTCAATGTGGATGTGGGCGTCATCATACAGTATGATACCAACGAAAAGGGCAACAGCATCCGTAAACAGCTGGAGATTGACTTTGTTTGCAACAAAGGCTCCAAACGCTACTATATCCAGTCCGCATACGCGATTGTGGATCAGGCAAAGATGGAGCAGGAACAGCGTTCTCTGATGCTGACCGGAGATTTCTTCAAGCGGATTATCATCACCAAGGACACTCCGGCACCGCATTACAATGAGAATGGGGTCCTGATTATGAGCGTATATGATTTCCTTCTGGACGAAAACAGTCTGGATATTTAAGACGATGGGAAAGAGCAATAAAGTCTGCCCGAACTGCGGAAGGAAGATGAAACAGCAGTTCATCGGTCCGGTCTGCAGCATTGTAAATGCGGGATAAGCTGGAAAAAAGATATTGGCTTTTTTGAACGGACGCCGGATATGGTGTTCGGACTCCGGCATAATGTGCCGGGCAAAAAGCCGCACCGGATGATTGAGATCAGACGGGAAAACTGAATACAATTCAAGTCGGGAGCGTCCATGTCATGTGGGCGCTCTTTTCTTTTGGAAAGGAGACGTGATCTATGGCAAGCAAATTGCAGGAGTACCGAAGAATGTCGGAGGAAGCGCAGCGGCAGCTGACCGGCAGCCTGGAGCGCTGGCAGTCCTTCCTTGCTACCGCATCTAGGCTGTACAAATATCCGTATCATGAGCAGGTCATGATCCATGCCCAGCGCCCGGACGCCACTGCCTGCGCGGAGTTCGATGTCTGGAACAATACGATGCGCCGGTATGTACGGCGCGGTTCCAAGGGCATCGCGCTCATCGACACCAGCGGTGACCGCGAGAGACTGCGCTATGTGTTTGATGTCTCAGACACCGGAACCCGGCCCAATTCCAGAAGCCTGAACCTGTGGGAACTGCGGGAGGAACATATTCCGACTGTATCCTCCATGCTGGAGAAAAACTACGGCGTGCCGGCGGGCGAAAGCCTTGCCGCTCAGCTGGAGGCTGTGGCGTCCCAGCTGGCACGGGAATACTGGGAGGATAACCGCAGGGATATCCTCGGCATCCTTGAGGATTCTTTTCTTGAAGAGTATGATGAATTCAATGTCGGAGCAGCGTTCCGCAATGCCGCTGAGGTCAGCGTCAGTTATTCCCTGATGCTTCGCTGCGGACTGGAACCGGAAAACTACTTTGAACACGAAGACTTTATGAGCGTTTTCGACTTCAATACCCCGGAAACAGCTGGTGCGCTGGGAACGGCGGTCAGCGGCATCAATCAGCAGGTGCTGCGGGAAATCGGAGCGGCAATCCGAAATTATGAGCGCGAACAGATCGCGGAAAGGAGCATGGCACATGGAAATGACGTACAGGCAGAACGGAGATTATCTGATCCCGGACATCAGACTGAGCGGACAGGATACGAAACTCATCGGGAAGTACGGTCGGCTGAGGAAGCAGTATCTGCAGGAGCATCGACCGATTCTCTGGAATCGTATGGTGCTGTCGGAACAGCTGTATCCGCACCTGGCGGAGATCGACGAGACGGCGCACCGGAGGTTGGACGAGCTGATGCCGCAGATGGCGAAGCAGGCTGGCGTGACGGAGGAACTGAAGCGCAGAGACCCGCTGAAATGGGCGGGGATGATGAATACGCTGAAGGCGCAGGCCGAGGAGATCATTCTGAACGAGCTGGTGTACAATTAACAGCCGGTGAGCCGGAGCCTCCGGAAGAACTGAACAGCGGATATCCTGCCGGGACAGAGTACGAACAGCTCTCCCTGAACCTTTTTCTCTCGGAACAGGAGCAGATATCCCAAATCGATGAAGCGGATCGCACAACTGAAGTGCCGTCCGCTTTTTCTTTTGCCCAGTCGGAAATCGACGATGTACTCCGTTTTGGCAGCAATACAAGCCATGCCAGAGAGCATATTGCCGATGCGTTCCAGAAGCAGAAGCCGATTGAGGAAATCGCGGTACTGCTGCAAAGGGAATTTCACGGCGGCTACGGAATCCGGGGTGAACATGGCGATTATGCCGCGTGGTATGACGGGGACGGCATTCATCTGCACAAAGGTCGTGAGGCCAGATACGCCGCTGATTCTCAGATCATTGCATGGGAAACCGCGGCGGAAAGAATCGGACAGCTGCTGGAAGAAGGCAGCTTTGCTTCCAATGTGGAGCTTGCTGAAGCCGGTGGGCGTGTACGTTCTGAGCTGGCGCAGAGCCTCCTCTATCTGAAGCACGACCTGAGCGAAGAAGCGGGCCGTCTGGGTTATTTCTCCTCCATGGATGATCTTCCTGTCGGATATCCGGACGCCACTGCGGCACTTGAAGAGAGAATGGCGGACAGCGATTTTGCCGATACGCTCCGCGGCGAATTCTTGACATTCCTGAACGACTACGCAGAAAACAGAGGACTTCTGCGCTTTCACTATCACCGGATGGATGAGCTGTGGCAGGGATTAAAGGACATCTCTGCCGAGCGCCGGGTATATCCGGAGGGGCCTGCCGGATTTGCAGAGCCTCAGGGCTTTATTACCGAGGACGAAATCAGCGAAGCGCTTGCCGGCGGAAGCTCCGTGGAGGGCGGCAAAGGCAGAATCTATGCTTTCTTTACCGCAGACCATACCATGAAGGAAAAAGCGGATTTCCTGAAACAGGAGTACGGCATCGGAGGGCGCTCTCACGCGCTGTCCGGGGCTGACCATTCGTCTGAGGAACACAGCGCCAAGGGCATCAAGCTGACCAAGGGCGGATGCACACCGGTGGAGCTGAACTGGACGAAGGTCGCCGAGCGAATCACATCTCTCATCCGGAAGGACAGGTACTTCACCCAGGAGCAGAAGGATGCCTATGAGCGGATGCACGATGAACCGGAAATTTCCGAAGCAGAAGAATCTGTGTCCGAACAGGCTGCTGCGTCGAAGCCTGTCACAGCCGATGAAATCAGCGATGCACTCATCCGCTGGAACGGCAGCTTTGAAAGCAAATCACGTGTCAACGACTATATGCTGGCGCATGGCCGGGAGCGCGGAGCTGCCGCATGGCTGAAAGATGAGTTTGGCGGCGGCGAGACCTTTTCTGTTATCACCGACCATGGAGCACTGGAACTGCCGTGGGTGAAGGTTCAGCGTCTGACTGAACAGTGGGCTTCGGAGTTTCTGCGGCTCTATCCATCAGCAAACATTCTGGCGGCGACGAAAAAGGACTTTGAGCCAAAAAACCGCAAGAAGTTCTGCGCCCGTATTGCTACCGGCGATTATGACGCCATTATTATCGGACACAGCCAGTTCGAGCGAATTCCGGTCTCTATGGAACGGCAGGAGCGGCTGCTGCGGGAGCAAATCGAGGAAGTCACCGAGGGTATTGAGGAACTGAAAAGCAGCCGTGCTGAACGCTTCACCATCAAATCCATGGAGCGCACAAAGAAAGGTCTGGAGACCAAGCTGAAAAAGCTGCTGGAATCCGGAAGAAAGGACGATGTCGTTACCTTTGAGGAGCTGGGAGTTGACCGGCTCTATGTGGACGAGGCGCACGCGTTCAAGAACCTTTTTCTTTATACCAAAATGCGCAATGTAGCCGGACTCTCCACAACGGATGCGCAGAAATCCTCGGATATGCTGCTGAAATGCCGCTACATCGATGAGCTGACCGGCGGCAAGGGCGTGGTGTTCGCAACGGGAACGCCTGTCAGCAACTCCATGACCGAGCTTTACACCATGATGCGCTATCTACAGCATGACACGCTCCAGAAAAAGGGACTGGCGCATTTTGACTGCTGGGCTTCGACCTTCGGCGAGACCACAACGGCGATTGAATTGGCTCCGGAAGGAACCGGATACAGAGCGCGGACGAGATTTGCGAAATTCTTCAATCTGCCAGAACTGATGAACCTTTTCAAGGAAGTCGCGGACATCAAGACTTCCGATCAGCTTCATCTGCCCGTTCCAGAAGCGACCTACCACAATGTTGTAGCACAGCCGACAGAGATTCAGCAGGCGATGGTGCAGGAACTGTCCGAACGCGCTGCCAGAGTTCATGCCGGGGCGGTTGACGCCAGTGTGGACAATATGCTCCGCATTACCACAGACGGCAGAAAGCTGGGGCTCGATCAGCGCATCATCAATCCCGATCTGCCGGACGATCCGTCCAGCAAAGTGAATATGTGCGTGGACAACATTTACCGCATCTGGGATGAAGGACAGGCAGACAGTCTGACACAGCTGGTGTTCTGTGATCTCAGTACACCAAAAGCCGGTGCGCCTGCAGCCAAGGCTGCCAAGGCAGTCGGCGGCAATCTGGACAACCCGGAGCTCCATGCGGTCGCAAGCACAGTCAAAGACGATTCAGCGGAGCCAGAGTTTACCGTCTATGACGACATCCGCGAAAAGCTGGTTTCCAGAGGGATTCCCCGCGAGCAGATTGCCTTCATTCATGAGGCGAATACAGAAGCGCGGAAAAAGGAACTGTTTGCCAAGGTCCGCTCCGGTCAGGTGCGCGTACTGATGGGCAGTACCTTCAAGATGGGCGCAGGTATGAATGTACAGGACCGCCTCGTGGCGCTCCATGATCTGGACGCACCTTGGCGACCGGGCGATCTGGAACAGCGCTCCGGACGAATCATCCGTCAGGGAAACATGAACAAGAAAGTTCATATCTTCCGCTATGTGACGGAAGCCACTTTTGACGCCTATCTCTGGCAGACGCTGGAGAACAAGCAGAAGTTCATTTCACAGATTATGACGTCAAAATCCCCAGTGCGCTCCTGTGAGGACATTGATGAAACAGCTCTGTCCTATGCGGAAATCAAGGCGCTCTGTGCCGGTGATGAGCGAATCAAGGAAAAGATGGATCTGGATGTGGATGTTGCAAGGCTGAAGCTGATGAAAGCTAATCATCAGAGCCAGCAGTATCGTCTGGAGGACAACATTCTCCGCCACTTTCCGGAACAGATTGAGCAGAACAGGGGCTTTATCGAGGGATTCAAGGCAGATATGCAGACACTGGCGGAACATCCGCATCCGCAGGACGGCTTTGCCGGTATGACGGTGCGGGGCGATGTGCTGACCGATAAAGAAAACGCCGGTGCGGCTCTGGTTGACGCCATGAAGGAGGTCAAGGGGCTGGAACCGGTGCCCATCGGCAGCTACCGTGGATTTCAGATGTCGCTGACACTAGAGGATTTCGGCAAACAGTATGTGCTGACCCTCAAGGGAAAAATGTCCCATCGTGTGGAGCTGGGCAGAGACCCCAGAGGCAATCTTATCCGCATTGATAATGCCCTTGCCGGAATGGAGACGCGCCTTGCCCATGTGCAGGAAATCTTTTATCGCTGTGACTTCGACCTTCCAGCCCAAAGGAAAGGGCACACAAAGCCGCATTGTATCCCGACTCCCTCTTGGCGCAGCAGTGACAACACCTCGGTCGGATGTGCAGTATGTGGTCACGGAATACGGTTGTGTCAATCTGAAGCCGCTCTGTATGCGGGACCGTGTGCGAGCTATGATCAGCCTCGCACATCCGGATTTTCGCCCTCAGTTGGAAGAAGACGCCAAGGATGCGGGCCTGATTTGAAAATGGGAATCCAGCAAAAAATGCCGTACGAAAGTGCGGCATTTTTGCTATGCATCTTCTCATCAATACATTTGGGCGAATCCAAAAGGACATCACCTTTGTGTGTATATCTAAAAAAATGCGATGGTGTAATCAAAGATAAGGAGGCCTTTCGTTTCTCATTCCGCCGCCAGTAACTCTAACGAAATCGCACGTTCCACCATACGGCTGGCCCGACGGAGCTTCCAGGCTGCGCTGTCCAGGCACTTTTCACGCAGCTTTTTCAGCGCCTGCTTTTTTGCCTTTTCCACGCCGTCCTCCCGCAGTCTGTTTCGGATGGCGATCTCCCGTAGGTCTGTTTTTTGGTAACCGAACACGCCGAAACTCCGGCCCAGAATATCCTGCTCCCGTTTAGATAGGCTTTGGAACTGCTCATGCAGAGACTTCATCGTCAGTGCCCGAAGGGCGATTTCCTCCGCAGATACAGACAACCGATCAGCCATGAGGTACTCAAAAATATCTCCGTCCTCCTCCGGCATCGGCAAGTCATAGACAGAGAAGAAATGCGTGGGATAGGCTACCGCTCTAGCTACTTCCGCTAAAGGAACACCCAACTCACCTGCGATGTCGTTCGTCTCTTTCCCGTCCCGGTGATAGAGCATCTGTGCCTTGCGCACCAACCCCATGCTGTCCCTGTCCAGGGAAAGGGTCCCCATGCTGGATTCCAGGTGCCGCCTCATCGCTCCGTCCAGAAATGGTACGATGTAGGTTCCAAAGGCTCCCTTGGAGCTATCGTAACCTCCATTCCTGGCGCATTCGATCAGCGTCAGCATCCCAACGATCTCCAGTTCGGAGAGCGTTTCTTTTGTATAGTCGCTCCAGCCTCCACGATTGCTTGGGCGCAGGCAGTTGTATTGTCGGGCGATCCACTGCGCACGTTTCCGAATCAATTCAGCATGGCTATCACACAGTTCCGTCAGTGCGGCCTGGTCTCCCTGCGTGATTCGGTCCAGCAATTCCTGGTCGCTCATGCGTCCCCACCGCCCTTTCGGGGACGCCCTCTGGGTTTCGCCTTCCGGGTAACACCACAATATGGGTAGAGTCTCTCACTGGAGATGGACCGCTCAAAGTCCTCGTTGGAGACATCCGCCTCATTGAGCGCATCAAACAGCATATCCCGGACTGTATCCTTCAGCCGCCGCGCTTCCTCCGCCGTGATAATATCCCGCTTTTGATCCTTCCGTATCCGTTCAAAGGCAGTGAGCTTCGCTTGAATCTTCGGCACATCCCGGGCCAGTTCTTTCTGCACTTCGTAAGTTCCGAACTGCCGGCAGGTATACTGCGGCGCATGGGGACAGGTCCCCTCGCAATATAGTGCATGAGCTCCGCCCTTCACCAGAAAATATTTTTTGCAGACAACACACTGGCGGATGTTGTGTCCGGCATTCAGAGCCGTCATGTAATCCGCCTTCAGCAGCATTTGCAAGCTGTCAGTGGTGTGCTCCTGGCAAATGGCGAAGCGCTTGTCCGGCAGCTCCCGCGGCACATAGCTCACAACACAGTGGTCATATTTCTGATAAAACGGCTGCTCCAGGCTTCTGGGATTAACGATCAGCTTCTCTACCAGCCGCTCATCGTTGTAGAGCTGATAGAGCGAGGCGGCATAGTTCTCCGGTGAGTTGTGTTCCAGCTTGGAGATGAGAAAGTGGATGAAGTTATGGATGGTAGGATTGAAGCACGCAACGTCGCCCAGATAGCGTTCGTAGCGATTCATCTGCTTCCGATAATAGAGCCACTTTGTTTTCCGTCCTCCGGGGAAAATCAGAAGCGGGACCGGGATCTGGCCGGTTGTCTCCGCCCGCTCCGCCATGTCTACCCATTGATCAGTGGAAAAATCCTCATAGTCCAGATCTTCTTCCGGCAGCAGGGAGCGGAACTCAGTGTACTGCTGAGCCTCGTTGAAAAATTTGCTGTCATCCCGAAGCAGGATCTGAAACACCCGGAACTCCATCATCCGCTTGCGCAGAGCCATGAACTGGTAGTTGAGCTTCCGCCAAAATTCCCGGTCCTGGGTGCGCTCGTACTGCTCCGTAAGGTTCTTCATGCGCCGGACGTTTTTCTGGATGCGCTGATAGTCCTCCAATGACAGGTTCAAAATGTCTGCTGTCAGTTCGCCGGCAGAAAATAATTCCCCACCGTACTCGATCGTATCCCCGTGGATATAGAAAACGATATCCCCGTCCATGCGCTCGCCTCCTCCGAAATAAATTGTCCCCCCTGGAAAATAATTCGTCCCG
>UMHI01017757.1_pt1 | contig 11222 bp, 10 predicted proteins | sample 1965481 | NCBI WGS metagenome assembly UMHI01 (sample SAMEA4836093, study PRJEB28245) | human gut metagenome | biome: gut microbiome; material: fecal sample | place: Denmark | collected 2008 | reverse complement strand
ACCCGTTATCCTTGCCCTGTGGAGCCCGGACTTTCCTCACAGCAAGCCTTTCGGCTTTGCCGCGCGACCGCCTGTCTTACTCGCGCTCCTTATTGTAAAGGACGAAGCGGGCAAAGTCAAGGGGGAAGAACGCCGCTTTGCCGTTGCGCGGCAAGCATAGGGAAAATGCAAAAGAAAATTTGTGCAGGGAAATCGTTGATAAAATACGGCAGGCGCGGTATAATTTTATATATTGCGAATGTTCAGAGGGGAGTATTTGTGTATGACGCTGCACGAATATCTGCAAGGCATGAAGGGAAAGACCGCCGCGGTCATCGGCCTCGGCGTGAGCAACCGTCCGCTCGTGGAGCTGCTGGCGCGGAACGGTGTGAAGGTCATCGCCTGCGACAGGAAGGAGCGCGCGGCGCTCGGCGGCGCAGCGGCGCACTACGAGGCGCTCGGCGCGGTGCTGCACCTCGGCGAGGGTTATCTGCGCGATCTGGACGCGGACGTTGTCTTCCGCACGCCCGGGATGCGGCCCGACGTGCCGGAGCTGCTGGAGGCGAAGGCGCACGGCGCGGTCATCACGAGCGAGATGGAGGCGTTCTTCGCCGTCTGTCCGTGTCCCATTCTCGGCGTGACCGGCAGCGACGGCAAGACCACCACCGCGAGCGTCATTGCCGAGCTTCTCAAGGCCGAGGGACGGCGCGTGTGGCTCGGCGGCAACATCGGCCGTCCGCTGCTCGCGGACGCGGAGCAGATGACGCCGGACGATCTTGCGGTGCTGGAGCTTTCGTCGTTCCAGCTGATGGATATGCCGTACTCGCCGCAGGTCGCGGTGCTGACGAACCTCGCCCCGAACCATCTGGACGTGCACCGCGACATGGCGGAGTACATCGCGTCCAAGGAAAATATTTACCTGCACCAGAGCGCGCGGGACACCGCCATCTTCAACGCCGACAACGCCATCACGCGCGATCTGAGCGGCAAGGCGGTCGGACGTGCGCGTCTGTTCTCGCGGCAGGAGGAGGTCGCCGACGGCGCGTTCGTGCGCGGCGGCGCGATCTGGCTGCGCGATGCGGCAGGGGAGCGCGAGGTCCTGCCGCTGGCGGACATCCGCCTTCCCGGCTGGCACAATGTGGAAAACTATATGGCGGCGCTCCTCGCCGTGGACGGACTTGTGCACGATGAGACCGTCCGCCGCGTCGCACAGGAGTTTGCCGGTGTGGAGCACCGCATCGAGTTCGTGCGCGAGCTGCACGGCGTCCGCTATTACAACGATTCCATCGCCACCAGTCCCACGCGCACCATCGCGGGGCTGCGCGCCTTCCCGCACAAGGTCGTGCTGATCGCGGGCGGGTATGACAAGCACATTCCCTTTGCACCCCTTGCGCCCGAGGTGGTTGAGCACGTCAAGACGCTCATCCTCTGCGGCGCGACCGCCGACGCCATCGAGCGCGCGGTGGTGGAGAGCGAAGCCTATGAGACCGCGGCCGCTCGGCCGCGGATCCTCCGCTGCAAGGACCTGCGGGAGGCGGTGGACGCCGCCTACTTCTGCGCCGAGAGCGGCGATGTGGTGACGCTCTCGCCCGCCTGCGCCGCCTTCGACTGCTACGCGAACTTTATGGAGCGCGGCAGGGCCTACAAGGAAATGGTGAAGAAGCTCGGCGAATAGGGAAAAGCCGTGGGCGCATAGATTCTCCCGAAAGGGGGAACGCCCATGCGCCGCTATATGCGCCGCGGCATGACGGGACGGGAGAAACGCCGGCTGCTGCTTTTCCTTGTCTGCGCCGCGCTCATCGCGCTCGCCGTCACTGCGATGACGCAGCTTCGGCCCATTCTCACGAGCCTTGCCACCGCGCGCGTCTCGAACGCCGTCACGCGCGTCGTGAACACCTCGGTGAACGAAACACTCTACGACGCCGGTGTGGACTACGACCGCCTGATCTCGCTGGAAAAGGACAACGAGGGACACATCACGGCGGTCAAGAGCAACATGGCGGAGTTCAACCGATTGCAGTCCGCCGTGCTCGCGGACGTGCTGCAAAGGCTCTCGGAGGTCTCCACGCGCGAGCTGGCCATCCCGCTCGGGAGCCTGACCGGCTCGCCGCTGCTCGCGGGCCGCGGACCGCTCCTGCACATCAAAATGCAGTCGGTCGGCTCGTCCTCGGCGCACTTTGAGAATGCCTTCGCCTCCGCGGGCATCAACCAGACGCGCCACGAGATCCGGCTGGTGGTGGACGTGTATGTGAGCGTCCTGCTGCCGGGCTTTTCGACCGTCACCAAGGTCACCAACCGCTGCGCCGTCGCCGAGACGGTCATCGTCGGCTCCGTGCCGGATACCTACACCTACTTCGACACACGCGAGGATATGTCCTCCACCGCCGAGGACTTCATTATGAACAACGCCGGATAAAAGGGGAGAACGCCATGGACTACAAGGAACGCATAAAGGAGCTGCGCGACACGCTCAACGCACACTCGTACCGCTACTATGTGCTCGACGAGCCGAGCATCAGCGACTATGAATACGATATGCTCCAGCGCGAGCTGGCAAATCTGGAGAAGGAGCACCCCGAGGAGATCACGCCAGACTCGCCCACGCAGCGCGTGGGCGGCATGGCGCTGACGAAGTTCGAGCCGGTGACGCACGCCGTCCCGCTCGAGAGCCTGCAGGACTCCTTCTCCGACGCCGAGGTCGTGGACTTCGATGAGAAGGTGCGCGAGCAGCTCGAGCACGTCGAATACAGCGTGGAGCCGAAGGTGGACGGTCTGTCCGTCGCGCTCGAGTACCGCGACGGCGTGTTCGTCCGCGGCGCCACGCGCGGCGATGGGCGCGTGGGCGAGGACGTGACGGAGAATCTGCGCACGATCCAGTCCATTCCCATGGTGCTGCCGGAGAAGCTGCCGCGCCTCATCGTGCGCGGCGAGGTCTACATGGCGAAAAAGGTCTTTGCCGCGCTCAATGCCGAGCGCGAGGAGAACGGGGAGCAGACCTTTGCCAATCCCCGCAACGCCGCCGCCGGCTCGCTGCGCCAGCTTGACCCGAGGATCGCGGCGAAGCGCCAGCTGGATATTGCCGTTTTCAACCTCCAGCTTGCCGAGGGACGGACCTTCACGACCCACGCCGAGACGCTTGCTTATCTGCGCACGCAGAAATTCAAGGTCATCGGCAACAAGGTGGTCGACAACGTGCAGGACGCGCTCGCGGAGATCCGCCGTCTCGGCGAGGAGCGCGCGGAGCTGCCCTACGATATGGACGGCGCAGTTGTAAAGCTGAATAGCCTTACAGACCGAGAAATTCTCGGCTCAACGAGCAAGGTGCCGCGCTGGGCCATCGCCTACAAGTACCCTCCCGAGGAGAAGGAGACCCGCGTGACGGACATCGTCGTGCAGGTGGGCCGCACGGGCGTGCTGACGCCGAAGGCGGTCTTTGAGCCGGTGCATCTGGCCGGAACGACCGTCACGAACGCGACGCTCCACAACCAGGACTTCATCGACGAGAAGGACATCCGCGTCGGCGACGCCATCGTGGTGCGCAAGGCGGGCGAGATCATTCCTGAGGTCGTGCGCGTGCTGAAGGACAAGCGCCCCGACGGCACGCAGCCCTACCGTCTGCCGGACCGCTGTCCGGTCTGCGGCGCGCCGGTCTACCGCGCCGAGGGCGAGAGCGCCACGCGCTGCACGGGCGCGGAGTGTCCCGCGCAGCTGCTGCGCAACCTCACACACTTCACCTCGCGCGAGGCGATGGACATTGACGGCGTGGGTCCCGCGCTGCTCGAGCAGCTGGTGAACGCCGGACTTGTCCGCAAGGCGTCCGACCTTTACAGTCTCGACGTGCAAACGCTTGCGCAGCTCGACCGCATGGGCCTCAAGAGCGCGCAGAACGCCGTCGCCGCCATTGATCGCTCCAAGCAGAACGATCTTTCCAAGCTGCTCTGCGCCCTCGGCATCCGCCAGATCGGCACAAAGGCCGCGCGTGTGCTCGCGCAGCGCTTCGGCTCGATGGACGCGCTGATGAACGCCACGGTCGAGGAGCTGACCGCCGTGGATGACATCGGCGAGATCACCGCGCAGTTCCTGCAGCGCTGGTTCGCGGACGGGCAGTCCCGCGACCTCATCGAAAGCCTGAAAAACGCAGGCGTCAACATGACCAGCACGGAAGCCCCGCAGGACCTGCGCTTTGCGGGCAAGACCTTTGTGCTCACCGGCTCGCTCACGCGCTTCACGCGCGACGAGGCCGAGGCGCTCATCGCCGACCACGGCGGCAAGGCCGCCGGCTCCGTCTCCAAAAAGACAAGCTATGTGGTCGCCGGAGAGGCTGCCGGAAGCAAGCTGCGCAAGGCGCAGGAGCTGGGCGTTCCGGTGCTCACGGAGGACGAATTTCTGGCGCTGCTCGGCGGCAAGGCCGAGGACGATCCGGAAAACGGCGAAAGCGGCGGACAGCTCGGCCTGTTTTCCTGAAAAGGAGAGCATTTGATGAACATTCGCACGGCAGAGCGCCGCGATCTTTCCGCGATGCTCGACATTTACAACTACGAGGTGAAAAACGGCACGGCGACCTTCGACGTAGAGCCCCGCGCGGGCGCGGCGGGGGAGGCGTGGTTCGCCGCGCACAACACCGGCAACCATCCGCTGCTCGTGGCGGAGGAGGACGGTAAGGTCCTCGGCTACGCCTCGCTCTCGCCCTACCGCGACTTCGACGCCTATCTGCAAACCGTTGAGCTTTCCGTTTACGTTGCGCCCGAGAGCCGCGGCCGCGGCATTGCGAGCGCGTTGATGGAGGCCGTTCTCCGTCTGGCGCGCGAGGACGCGGACACGCACACGGTCGTTTCCGTCATCGCGGGCGGCAACGCGGCCAGCGTCCGCCTGCATGAGAAATTCGGCTTCACCTGCTCCGGCACCCTGCATGAGGTGGGGCTGAAATTCGGCCGCTACCTCGATATCGTCAACTACGAGCTGCGCGTGGGCTGAGCAAAACACGCCCGGCAAAAAATATCGAAAGATCCGGAACTTTTTTCTGCTTTCCTTCGTCTATTCATGCAGGGCCGCGGCACGCGGTCAAAAGAACGATCTATCAAGGAGAACCATTCGCATGAAACGAACGCTTTCCCTCATTCTCATCCTCACGATGCTGCTGTCTCTCGCCGCCTGCGGCAGCAAGGACGCCGCGCCGCCCGACGATGACAACACGCCTTCGCAGGAGCAGGGCGGCGGAGAGGAGCAGTCCGGCGGAACGACCGGGACGCCCGACGAGCCGGATCAGCCCGAGCAGACGCAGCCGGCAGAGCAGGAGCCGACGGACAGCAAGCCGGAGCAGACGCAGCCGGTGGAGCAGGAGCCTGCCAAGCAGCCTGAGCAGAAGCCCGAGCCCAAGCCGGCTGAAAAGCCTGCGGAGGGAACGAGCGCAGAGCCGCCGACCGAGACGCCCAAGCCCGAGACCCCGGCAGAGGACAAGCCCGCCGCGGCTGTCGACGACGCGCTGACGATCCTCAACGCGATCTGGAATACATACAGCGATGAAGAAAAGTTCCCTGCCGCCGGAGGGGATTCCGAGCACGCCGTAGACGGCGCGCCCGGCAGCTTCGACGCGAGCAATGCCGACAACCTCAGCTATCTGCTCACCTTCCCGGCGGACGATGCTTCGCTCATCGACAGCGCCGCCTCGCTGGTTCACATGATGAATCTGAACACCTTCACCTGCGGCGCGTTCCATGTCGCCGACGCGAACAACGTCGCCAGGCTCGCGGACGACCTGCGCACGACCATTCAGGCCAAGCACTGGATGTGCGGCTTCCCGGATAAGCTGGTCATCGTCACGGTCGGGCAGAGCGTATTTTCCGTGTACGGAAACGAGGAGCTGGTCAACACCTTCCGCGATAAGCTCCTGGCGAGTTATCCCACCGCCACCGCCGTCTATGACGAGGCCATCAACGCATAAAACAGCAGAGAAGAAAAGAGGGATGCGCGGCATTTCTCTTTTCTTTTTTGCCGCTTGCGAGCGGGCCGGTTTTCGTATAAAATGTGGTCAGAGCACATCGCCGCACGGAGGAAGCACCATGCCAAAGCCAAAGTGGAAGCTGAACACCATCTATATACCCGAGCGGCTGCAGGAGAGCCTGCGGCCGATCTCCCGCTGCGCGCTGACCACCGTGGTCGCCCCGATGGGCTACGGAAAGACCACCGCGGTGAACTGGTATCTGGAGGAGCGCGCAAAGGCCGGGCCGCTGTGCGTCGTCCGCATCAGCGTGTATTCCGACAATCTTGCGATCTTCTGGCGGAGCGCGCAGGACGCCTTTGCCCGCGCGGGCATCGACCTGCTGCGGGAGTATGCCTGTCCCACGGACGCCGCCGGCGGAGGGCTGCTGGCGGACGATCTCTGCCATGAGCTGGCGGGGGAAACGCCCTGCTATCTGTTCATCGACGATTTTCACCTGCTCACAGACCAACGCGTGGCCGCCTTTCTCTGTATGCTTGCGGGCCGCCTGCCCGCCAACGTCCACCTGATCATCGCCAGCCGCGACCGCTTTCTGCCCGCCGCAGAGATCGTCCGGCTGGGGGCGAGGGTCTACCGGCTCGGCACAGAGCAGCTGCGGCTGAACCATACGGAGCTGGCCGTTTACGCGCACCGCTGCGGCACGGAGCTTTCCGACGCGCAGGCGGAATCGCTGCTCTACTCCAGCGAGGGCTGGTTCTCCGCCGTCTACCTGAACCTGCGGACGCTTTCGGAGCATGGGACGCTGCCCGAACGTGATTCCGATATTTTCACCATGTTCACCGCCGCCATGATCGAGCCGCTGCCGCAGCGGCAGCAGGAATTTCTCGCGGTGATGGGTCTTGCCGACGAATTTACCGCGGAAATGGCGCGCTTTGTCACCGGGGACGCCGACGCGGAGGAGCTGCTCGCCGTGCTGACCGCGCAGAACGCCTTTGTCAGGCGTCTGCCGGACGGCGTGACCTACCGCTTCCACCACATGATGAAGGAATGTGCGGAGCGCACCTTCCGGACGCTGGACGCGGAGACGCAGCGGCGCTGCCGGGAGCGCTACGGCGCATGGTACGAGGAACGCCGGCAGTATCTTCACGCCATGGCGGCCTACCGGCGCTGCGGGGACTACGACGCGCTGCTGCGCGTGGTGCAGGAGGATGCGGGCATCCTGCTCGCGTCGCTGCCCCCGTCGGAGGTGCCGGCCGCTCTCGACGAATGTCCCGCCGATGCTCTGAAGGCGCACCCGTTCGCGCTTCTGGTGCTGATGCGCAGTATGTTCAACTGGCGCAATATCCCGAAAATGCTGGAGCTCAAGGCGCTCCTGCTTGCCGCACTGGAGGAGCATCCCGAGCTGCCCGCGGAGGAGCGCGGCAACCTGCTGGGCGAATGCGACCTTATCATGAGCTTCCTCTGCTATAACGACATCAGCGCCATGAGCCGTCTGCACCGCAGTGCCAGCGCGCAGATGTCCCGTCCCGCCATCAGCATCCGCTCGAGCGGCGGCTGGACCTTCGGCTCGCCGTCCGTGCTGATGATGTTCTACCGCGCTCCGGGCGAGCTTGCGGGCGAGCTTGCCGAGATGGCCGAATGTATGCCGCACTACTATAAGATCACCAACGGTCACGGTCAGGGCGCGGAGACCATCATGCGCGCCGAGGCCGCCTTTGTGCAGGGACGCTTCACCGACGCGCACATCGCGCTGGAGAGCGCCTATGCGCAGATCGAGGGCAACGGGCAGGAGAATATGGCGCTCTGCTGCGACTTCCTCGCGCAGCGCCTCTCCCGGTACGCGGAGGTCGGGCCGCACCGCAGCTTTGCCGAGCGCCGTGCGGAGCTGCTGCGGCACCACAACGCCTCGTGGCTCAACCTCTGGAACGCCGTCAGCGCCTACTGCCACGCTCTGCGGGGCGAGATGGAACAAATTCCGGAGGTCTTTGCCGAGCACCGCCTCGCCTCGGTCAGCATCCTCGCGCCGGGCCGGCCGATGATCGAGATGATCGAAAATCAGGTGTATCTTGCCCAGGGCGCTTACGCCAAGGTGATCGGCCGCAGCGAAGGTCTGCTCGCCCTGTGCGAGGGGATGCACTATGCGCTCGTCGCGCTGCACGTTCGCCTTCAGACCGCGTCGGCCTATGAGCGGCTGGGCAAGCGCGGGGAAGCCGAGACGCTGCTGGCGCAGGCGCTTGCCGACGCCGCGCCGGACGGTATCGTGATGCCGTTTGCGGAGAACTACCGCTATCTCAAGCCGCTGCTTGCCGCAGGCACGCAGACCGCGCTCACGGCACGGGTGCTCGCGCTGGGCGAGGCAGGGGAGCGGCGGCAGAGCGGGACGGTCCGCCCCGCAGCGTTCGCCGCGCTGACGGAGCGGGAATATGCGCTGGTCGGCCTGATGGCACAGCGGCTGACGAACCGGGAGATCGCGGAAAAGCTGTTTCTCTCCGAGGGCAGCGTCAAGCAATATGTAAACCAGATCTATTCCAAGCTCCACATCGAGGGCGACCAGCGCACGAAGCGCAGGCGGCTCGCGGAGCTGCTCGCGCAAAAGGCATGACATCGGGAGGACGTCCGCAGGGACGCCCTCCCATTCCTTTATCGGTCGAAGCTGGGGTTGACGAAGTAGACGTTCTTCTCGTCGAGCTTTTCCTTGGCAAGCCGCAGCCCCTCACCGAAGCGTACAAGATGGAAATCATAAACCTTCAAATGCGCCATTCGATCTTGATGGAATCGCTGGTCGCATAGATGACACGGATAAGCTGATCTACCGTCTGTCGCTTATCGTCGAAGCTCAGTTCATCCCACATAGTCAGGTGATTATTGATCTCCGTATAGTCCGCTTCCTTGTGCAGCTTCCGTTCAGAGATACGCTTCATCAGCTCCTGCTTTTTTCCATCCAGCTCTTTGATGCGCCCGCTGATGTATCGAAACAGGGTATCGTCCGCAGCCGACAGGCGATCCATCAGAGAGCTGATCTCCGTTTCAACTTGCGTAAGTTGAATGTTCAGCGCCGTCAGCTCAGGGTTAACGCGTTTTCCTTTACATCTCCTGAGTTTTTTGAATTGAGCCATCTTTTTTTGCATTTCATTATAGATTATTTGCTCAAACTCGTCGGTGTAGATCGTTCCGGGACCCTCGCAGGCTTTGGCGTTCATTTTGTTCGAGCAGAGAAGGTATCTGGAGCGTGTGGTCGAGTAATGCTTATCCACCAAAGCATACCCGCAGGCTCCGCATTTGATTTTTCCTGCCAGCCAAGTATTCTTGGCCTTCTGATACGGCTTGATCTGCTGCGCTTCCAAGCACTTTGCACGGCATTTCAGCCACAGGTCAGAGGAAATAATACCTTCATGCGGAGCCAGCACCAGATGGTTGCCTTCCAAATTCATTTGCTTGCGTCCGGCAGAGTCCTGTCCCTTGTAGTAGTAGCACCCGTTCGTGCCGATAAAATCGGCAGGGTCGTTTGCCATGATCGCACCTTGGTCACGGTAGAACGCATAAACGGATGGGTCCGCACGAACATAGATGGGATTTCGAAGGATGTCTGCAAGGCGTGTGCGTCCCCACGGCTTTCCGTTTTTGAGAATGCCGTGGGCCTGAAAGTAGCGGATGATGTCACCGTAAGAGCATTCCGGCTTAGAGTAGAGCTCATAGATCAATTGCACCTGCTCTGCTTCCTCTGCGTTGATCTCATACATGGAGGTCTTAATACCCTCAATGGTCGTTGGAATCAGCCTAAACCCATACGGAACTCTGCCGCCCATATAAAAACTTTTTTGACTGCGGGAGTAGTAGGCATCTGCCACACGCTTTTGAATGGTTTCCCGTTCCAGTTGTGCGAATACGATGCAGATGTTGAGCATAGCGCGCCCCATAGGGGAGGAGGTGTCGAACTTTTCCGTCGTGGATACGAACTCGACCTTGTGCTTCCCAAATTGCTCCATCATATTGGAAAAGTCAAGAATGGAACGGCTGATACGGTCCAGCTTATAAACAACGACCTTACCGATCACTCCATTTTCGATGTCGTTCATCATTTCCGCAAAGGCCGGACGATCTGTATTTTTACCGCTGTAACCTCTGTCGGTATAGACCTTGTACTGTTCACCTCTCATTTCGTATTGGCAGAACTCAATTTGGCTTTCGATGGAAATGCTATCGGCTCTGTCAACGGATTGTCTTGCGTAGATTGCGTTCATTTTGTAGCTCCTTTCTCTCATAGAAAAGAGCTGCTGACAGGTACATCATACCGCAGCAGCTCCTAAATAGCTATCATTTTCGTTGTATTTTTCATATTTTATAAAGACCTCAAATAGACCTTCCTCGATACATCGCCGCTGTTCCATGCACTCCTCGGCGGTAAGCTGCGGGGTAAGGTTTTCGATTCTAATCATGTTTTTTCTGCCGGAAACAAGGTGCGCATCACTATCGTAAGTGAAAGGGCGGACAATAATAACTATCACCTCCCGCGGTGCTAATATTTTATTTGTGGGAAACTTGTCCTATGCAAAAGAGACAGACTGACTTGGTCTGTCTCTTTCATTCGTATGATTCAGGACAGGTGAGTACATGATTCCTATAACCCACCCATCGTTTGCCCATGTGATTGTTCTTCCTGTTCCTTTTGTGCAGCATGTTCGTCGTGCTTTTCTTTTGCCACGATAACCACACCTGTCGCAAGTCCGATCACCGCGCCGAAGTTTTCGGCGGCGATTTTCGCCTCTATGCGCCGCCGCTTTTCCTCGGCGTCCTCATCCTCGTCCATCAATGTCCCCGCGGCAGCCAGTCCTGCCACGGCAGGCATCAGAGGAACAGGCCGCGGATCGCCGCCGCGCCATACCAACCCGCCAGTGCCGCCGTGCCAAGGATCAGCACCAGCATGATCCACTTGAGGGCCACCAGCAGGCTGAAGTCCGGGAGCCAGTCGATCCACTTGGAGAAATATTTCTCGCTCAGATTCCCAACCCGTTCCAGCAGTCTGTTCATCTCTGTCAGCGATTTCTGTATCTCGACCAGTGTGTTCTGTACCGGCGTCAGATCGATGTACGGCTTCAGTTCCGGCAGGGTCTTCCGGATTTCCGCCAGCTCCCAGTTTATTCCGTCTGCCTGCTCCGCCAGCTTGCTCATCGCCTGCGGCAAATCGCACTGGATCACAATGGGCTGCATCGGCTGCGGCGCAGCCGGCGGTGCGCTGCTCGGCTGATTCATCCGCTTCAATTCCTCCATCGGTTTCCTCTGCTCGATGGAATTTTCTCTGGACGAG